>WNFL01101517.1_pt2 | contig 200250 bp, 183 predicted proteins | sample 5400361 | NCBI WGS metagenome assembly WNFL01 (sample SAMN13153351, study PRJNA577476) | soil metagenome | isolation source: 40 cm soil on Douglas fir-dominated hillslope | place: USA:California | collected 2013-09-17
GTTCTGTGGGGGTGGATGTGGGCAAATTGTAATCAACCTTGAGATGCAGCACGCGCTCGGCATAGCCGCCATCCTTGTTTTCCATGCGCAGGCGTAGGGTTACTCTGCCGTTGCCGGCCTGGGTCAGGTCCCAGGTATAGATGTTGGTTGGGTTTTTGATCTCGTTGTTGCTCTGGATCAGGATCTGCCAATCTCCATCGCCGGGGTTGTTGCCCTGGCCGTACTCCAGGCGCCAGTTGTCGAACCCGCTGGTCGCGTTTGCAATAATACGCAGGTCGATCTTATCCAATGTCAGCGTATCATCCTCTTTCGGGTCGATGATCGACAGCGTGGCGTGCGGGGAGTCCTTTTTGCATTCACCGTCGGGCACGAAGAAGATCGGGCGGTCGAACCCCATGCTTTTTGCCCAGGCCCGCCCGTTGTCATCTTTTCTCAGCCATGTTCGCGCAAACCGGTCGCTGACGTTCATGGTCATTTTCTTATCCACAAAATCACTGCAATCGGGGGAAGCCAACAGGCCCGTCCAGGTGTCGATGGTCGCTTCTCGCCATAGATCCTGGTCGGATGGCAGGGGGGGCTGGTCGGATGCAAAAATCTCGCTGCGTTGGTCCGGGCACCATTGAGAAGGCTGGGCGCCTGAAACGCTACAGATGACCGCGTCGATGATGCCAGGCGGGCGGGTGAAAGGCGTGGGGTTGCCGTCCGTCAGGCGCTGGATGGCTTCCTGCATAAAGGCGGCCCAGATGGGCGCCGCGCCGGTCAGGCCGGTGGTGTTCTGCATGGGAGTGTAATCGGCATTGCCGACCCATACGCCCACGGCCAGGTCCGGGGTGTAACCCAGCGTCCAGTTGTCGCGGAAGTCGTTGGTGGTGCCGGTTTTCGCGGCTACCTGAAAAGGCAGGTTGATGACCGGATGTGTCCCGAACATCGGGCGGCGCGCGTCATAATCCGACAGGATCGACGACATCAGGTAGGCATGCTCGGCGCGGATGACCTGTTCGCCTGCGGGAACTTTATATTCATAGATCAGGTCCCCGGCGTTATCGGTGATCTTCAGGATGGCGACGGGCGGGATGCGCTTGCCGCCGTTGGCGAAGACGGCGTACCCGCTGGTCATTTCCAGCACGCTGACGTCGCCGCCGCCCAGAGTCAACGCTAGGCCGTAGTCGTCTCTCGTTAAACTGGTGAATCCCAGCCGCTGGGCCATGCCGGTAAAGCCCTCTTTGGCCGGCGTATTCGGGTCATCATAGACGCCGATAAACTGCAGTGCTTTTACCGCCGGGACGTTGTACGAGTTCGCCAGCGCCGTGCGGACAGTGACCGGGCCGTGGAATTTATGATCGTAGTTGTTTGGCTCATACGGTTCGCGCGGATCGTTCGGGAGACCGGAGGGCGGGAACTGTGAAGGCACATCCCAGATCAGGGTGGAGGGTGTCCAGCCTTTTTCGAAGGCGACTGTGTAAGTGAATGGCTTCATGGATGAACCTGGCTGGCGCGTTGGCGAGGTGGCCATATTCACCTGGCCGTGGATGGTCTCGTTATAGAAATCGGCCGAGCCGACCATGGTCAGGATCTCGCCGGTGGCCGGCCGGATGGCTACCAATGCGCCGTCACTGGCGTTTTTGTCTATCAGCGCAGCCACCTGGTCGGTGACGATCTGTTGGGCCAGGTCCTGCAGGGCCGGGTCGAGCGTGGTGTAGACCGTGAAGCCTGAGCGGTAGATGGTCTGTGCGTCAAACTGGCTCTCCAGCTGGTTGCGGACGAACTGCACCCAGTGCGGGTAGCGCATGGCGATGTTTGGCGTAGGAAAGGTGAAGGTCTTGATCTCATCCACTGCTTTGAGCGCTTCATCGATGTTCAGGCAGACCGGCTGTGGGCTGTTGCTGACCCGGATGCAGTTTTTTTCCTGGCTCAATTGCAGCATCAGCCCGAGCACTTCCTGGTGGCGCAGCAGGGTCTCGTCACGGTTCGTGTGGATGTCGTATACGGACGGCGACTGTGGCAGGCCGGCCAGAAAGGAGGCCTGTGCCAAGGTTAGGTCGTCAGCCAGGCGGCCGTTGGGTGTGCCGGTGAGCTGGCCGTCGATGCCAGGGCCGAAATAGGTCTCGGCGGCAGCTTCAATGCCGTAGGCCAGGTTGCCATAATAGATTTCGTTCAGGTACAACTCGAGGATTTCGTCCTTGCTATAGCGGCGCGTGATTTCGGCAGCCAGGATAACCTCGCGGGCCTTGCGCTGGTAGGTGCGCTCGGCGCGTTCATCAGCCGTCAGCAGCAAGGCGCGCGCCAGTTGTTGTGTAATTGTGGATGCACCCGAGACTGTCTCGCCGCCGGTATAGTTCTGCCAGAAGGCGCGCAGGATGGCCAGCGGGTCGAAACCGGGATGGCTGTAGAAGTCCTTGTCCTCGGTGGCGATGGTGGCGGCCACGAGGTATGGCGAGATTTGGTTCAGTTTGACGTAAGTGCGCCGCCCGGCAGTCGGGTCGAGGATCTCGTACAACGAGTTGCCGTTGCGGTCCAGAATGCGCGTGGTCTCGAACTGGGAGGAGCGTTGGCGCAGGTCTTCCACGCTGGGCAGGGTTGATGCGATCGAATAATAGGCCATTACCGCGACGATCCCGGCGATAATCAGCAGCCCTACCAATAGGAACAGTCCCACGATCATCCCGCGGATGAAACAGCCCCAGCCGAACGATATTTTCCGCCCGTTGGGAGGCGTGCGCCGGGTATAGATGCTCGTTGCCGCCGGCGTGACGCTCGTGGCGTTCAGGTCCACTTCTTCGACGCGTTTGGGCAGCGGCTCGGTATTGGCGAATAGCGGCGGGGGGCTGGGACGGTTGGAGGCCTGCCCGTTGGGCAGCATGGTGCCCGAATCGGCGGGTGTGCCACGGCGTATTGCGCCAAACGGGTCATCTGGGGGCTGGTTGATATCGGTCATGGGGTATTGCACCTTGAAATTTTCTTGCCGGTTGTGTTATGGCTGGCTGTGTTATAGAAGCTATCTTACCGTTTTTCCCCGCTAATGGCAATCGATTGAACAAAACAGGGGAGACCCATCATTTGCTATTCCTCATGATGGGTCTCCCCTGTGCAGCTATTTGGATCAGCCTCGGAACTTTATCAGCAGTGTCCACAGACCCTTCATGGTTGTCTCATTGGATTGATTGTTCACGGCCGCCGCCATCGTTACCAGGCCGCCGCCCAGGCGGGGAAAGGCTTTCGTCTCGACGATCTCTATTTCAACGTGGATCGTGTCGCCGATAAAGATCGGTTTGATGAACTTCCACTCGCCGACTTCGCGGAAGACGATCACGTTCGCGCCCAGTAAGCCCGTTTGCACGGCCAGGCCCGAGGCGATTGCCAACCCAAGCAGGCCGTGGGCAATCCGCTGCCCGATCGGCGTGGCCCTGGCGAACTCCGCATCGACGTGGATCTGGTTGAAGTCACCAGCCAGCCCGGCAAAAGCCACAATGTCGTGCTCGGTTATCGTGCGCGCTGCGGTGTTTGCCGTCTGGCCGACTTCGAAGTCTTCGAAGAACAAACCTTTATTCAGGGGTAATTCGGTCATGGTATCTCCTGATGTATGCTGGAATAATATAAAGTGTAAAAATATAACTGATAAAGCGTGCCATTTGTTCCGGCGCGCATCATTCTTCCTATATAAACAGTGCAACCACTCGAAAAGTTGCGCGGATGGTTTCATTGAAAATATTTATTCGGGATATACTTAATCACACCTCAAAAGGGTTCATGGAGGCTCCATATGAAATGCCCGCTCTGCAAAATCGATACACTCGGTGCGACCATGCTTAAGGATGATCTGCCGGCGAAGATATGTTCTCAGTGCGGTGGTATCTGGGTTTCGTCCAATGTTTATCTGGCATGGCAGCATGCCAAAGCCACAGATCTGGTTGAGAGGCCATCTGATAAACCTTTTGATCCAACCTGGGAAACGAAAGAACTTAAGTTATGCCCTGATTGCGGGCACATTATGGCGCGTTACAAAACTTTCCCGGATGTAGATTATTATCTTGATCGCTGTAGGAATTGTAACGGCATCTGGTTCGATAAAAACGAATGGGATGCACTCGTCGAACGAAATCTGCATGGCAGGTTGAATGAGTTTTTTACCCATCCCTGGCAGGATAAGCTTCACCAGCAGGAAACCGCCAACCATATGGAAGCAATCTATCTCGCAAAATTCGGGGAAGCGGACTACGAGCGTATCCAAAAGGTGCGGGAATGGCTGAAAGACCATCCCCAGCGCAACATGCTGCTGGCATTTTTACAGGCGGAAGACCCATACAAAATATGACCCGCGGGTCAATATACTCATGCGTATTTTATTGATGGCCAACTCTCAATAATTCCAAGGTTTTGTCCTATCGAGCGACTTTTCAAAAGAGTATAATGGCTGCGATCTTTTGCAATATACGCAGTGCGTATTAACGCTCAAAAAATCCAAGAAAGGAACACAAAACGCCATGGCACGCAAACCGAACCGAACGATTTATCAGGCCGCACTGAAATGCGTCTTCGTCGTCGCTTTTCTCTTCAGCGCTTGCACCCCGAATACTCCGGTAAAGCCGACTGCCGCCGAGGAGACTCCAACCGTGCCCGCTGCACCCCCTGCATCCACAGGGCCCCTGGCCCCGGATGGGAAGCAGGGGGAAACGTATTATGCGCCTTTCCCGGTGGCGATTACTCTGGATGGCAAGCTGGATGACTGGAACGGCGTCCCCCGGGCGACATTGGGCTCAGGCGATGCGGCCATGGCCTTTGCTTATGCGGCGGATGCCCAGAATCTCTACATGCTTGCCGATGTGACCGACAAGAACATTATCTCTGGCAAGCATGGCGTCGATTATTGGAACGAGGACTCGGTCGAGTTCGACATGAACGGGACCGGCAATTTCGAATTGACCCGTTATATTCCAGGTGTGGCGCAGATCACGATCCCGACCATGAATATCGGCAAGACCGACCCTGCCAATCCGATCCTAGGCGGCGTCAATGGGCCGACCGTCGGCGCGCAGGCCATGGTGGTCAAGACCGATAAAGGCTATGCGATCGAGGCCTCTGTGCCACTCAAGAACGACGTCTGGAATATCTCTGTTTCGCATGGTAGTGTGCTGCCTTTCAATGCGCACCTGAACGGTGCCTCGACGGCCGACCGCGACACCCTGCTGAACTGGTCGATTTTAGACGATAGCGACCGCTCCTATCAAGACCCATCCGTGTTTGCCCAAATGATCTTCTACGAAGTCGGGCAGACTGGACTTCCCGTGGCCAAGATTCCTCCCACGGCAATACCCACTGCCACCCTGCCGGCCGTTGCGGCCGATGCTGCTTATCGCAGCCCCAAGCTTCCAGTCGAGCAGCGCGTCGACGACCTGCTGGCGCGTATGTCGCTGGTCGAAAAGATCGGCCAGATGACGCAGGTGGAAAAGAACAGCATGAAGCTGGAAGATGTGGACGGTCTTTTCATCGGCTCGATCTTGAGCGGTGGCGGCGGTTATCCGGCGACGGCCAATACGCCCGCTGCCTGGGCCCGCATGGTCAACGCATTTCAGTCTTCGGCCGTGACGACCCGTTTACACATTCCAATCCTCTACGGTGTGGATGCCATACACGGGCATAACAGTCTGATGGGATCGGTCATCTTCCCGCATAATATCGGCCTGGGAGCAGCTAACGACCCCGATCTGATGAAACGCATCGGCCAGGTGACCGCTTCTGAAATGATCGCCAGCGGCATCCGTTGGGACTTCGGCCCGGTGGTTGCCGTCGGCCAGGATATCCGCTGGGGACGCATTTACGAGTCGTACAGCGAGAATACCGATCTGGTCACACGCCTGTCGACGCCCTACATGCAGGGATTACAGGGTAGCAGCCTGGCGGACCCGCAATCGGCCCTGGCCACACTTAAGCACTTTATCGGCGATGGCAGCACGACCTGGGGCAGCTCCACCCAGGGCGATTACAAGATCGACCAGGGTGACACCGTGATGGATGAAGCCACCCTGCGTAAACTCTTTCTGCCGCCTTACGCCAGCGGCATCAAGGCCGGGGCGCAGAGCGTCATGATCTCGTATTCCAGTTGGAACGGGATAAAGATGCACGCCCAGAAACACCTGATCACCGATGTACTCAAAGGCGAGCTGGGCTTCACCGGCTTTGTGGTCTCAGACTGGGGCGCCATCGACCAGATTTCGCCCGACTATTACACCAGTGTCGTGACAGCTATCAACGCCGGCGTTGACATGAATATGGTGCCCACCGATTACAAGCGCTTCCTTAGCACCATCACGGAAGCCATCCAGAAGGGCGACATCCCCATGGCGCGCATCGACGATGCCGTGCGGCGCATCCTGCGCGTGAAGTTCGAAATGGGCCTGTTCGAGCACCCCTTTGCAGATGTCAGCCAGCGGGCCCTGGTGGGTTCAGATGCGCACCGCGCCGTGGCGCAGGAAGCCGTCAGCAAGTCAATGGTCTTGCTCAAGAACGACAACCAGGCGCTGCCTCTTTCCACCAACACCGCGACGATCTACGTCGGCGGCGTGGGCGCCAATGATATTGGCATGCAGTCCGGCGGCTGGACCATCGACTGGCAGGGCAAGATGGGCGCTATCACGACCGGCACCACCATCCTGGATGCCATCAAAAAGACTGTCTCAGCGCGCACGACAGTCAAATATGCCGCGGACGGCAAATTCGACGACAGAACCAAGGTAAATGCCTGCGTTGCCGTCGTCGGTGAACAGCCCTACGCCGAAGGCGTCGGCGACAAGGCTGATCTGGCACTCTCGGCCCGCGACATCGAAATGACCGAAAACATGCGCGCCAGTTGCAGCAAGCTGATCGTCATCCTGATCTCTGGCCGTCCAATGATCGTCACCGACCAGTTGCTCGGGTGGGATGCCTTCGTGGCTGCCTGGCTGCCGGGCACCGAGGGTCAGGGGGTGGCGAACGTTTTGTTTGGCAAGCGCCACTTCACCGGCAAGCTTTCCTTCACCTGGCCGCGCTCGATGGACCAACTGCCCTTCGATTTTAGCAAGCTTGGCGGTGGAGGCGAAGGCCCGCTGTTCCCGTACGGCTTTGGGCTGACAAAATAATTTCGCTTGCGTCAGCTATCAACTAAATAAGAAACGGGTTCCGATAAAATCGGAACCCGTTTTGTATGACAGCTGTAAATAGATTCACCCCATAGAAAGCTGCGATCAAGGCGCAAGTCCGGCAAAACCTTCGATTTCGCCCCGCTTCTCTTCTCCCAATTCCAACTCCATCAAGTACTCGTCGATTCCTGGAAGGATTCCGTTCGGGATGATGTGCATTGAAACGAAGCCCAGCTTTTCATAAAACCGGTAGGCATGCTGGCTGGTGTGCAGTCGCACCGCCCGAATATCCACTGACTGGCAGATCACCTGCAGGCGGCTGAACGTCAGGAAAGTGCCGATCTTGCGGCCGTGATATGCTCCCGCCACCATGTCCCAGCGCAGTTTTGCCAGCCGGTTCGAGGGGTCCAGCTTGATCCCGCCGCAGGCTACGATCTTTTCTGCATCGTCACGGGCGACAAAATAGGAATACGGCGCCGTCAGTCGATGCAGGAAAGCCTGGAAGGTCTCGCGCTCCTGGACGGCGAAAAAAGCCGGCGTATTACTGTCGAAGATCGCCAGGCAGTCTTGTTCATCGGCAGGTGTGTATTCATAAAGTTGCATCAATAGAAGCCTTAGCTTGAACCCGCCCTGACAGCGAAGGTGCCGTGGTCACCTGAACTGTTCAGAAATCAGATGAACATGCAATGCCTTCAACTATTAACCGCACGCACATGGGCTGGCATTATTTTTCCGCAGGCATTGCCATCCTGACCATCTTCTCAACTGTCAGAACCAGCTTCCCTGTGCGGATGAATTCCTGCGCCGTCAAGGGCTCGGCTTTGACGACGTGCCAGGGCTGGCCCGCGATGTCGATCTTGGTATCGCGCGCGAAAGTCTCGGGCAGTTGTTGGGCGTGCATCGAAGATTGCCCGAAAACCTTGCCGGTACTTACGTCGATAAAAGATACTTCGATTTTCATCAGGCTCCCATAGGAAACGCTTCGCAATCAAAATAGAACTGAGCCGTCCGCTGACGGCCTCTTGTCAACCCAGATGAGTATAGCAAACTCCTGGAGGAAAGACAATTATGAGCCTGTGCCGGTTCCTGTCACTGCCTATGATCGACAGCAACAAACTGCTTGATCGGGATTGACTGTAGCTCGATTGGAGCTATGCTGTGTGCCACAGGCAGGTTACCCCGGCCTGCAAGAACTTGCCTGCCTGTGCTGCAATTGTATAATGGGAAGTATGCTTGAACCCACCCAGTTGCATTTCATTGATGAGACCATCACCGTCGAATTCGACCAGCCCCCGGCGATGGAGAAGACCCCGCCCTGCCCGAGCGGCTTCCACTGGCAGGGGCGCGCCTACCGCGTGCTGGAGATGCTGGCCGAGTGGAGCGACTTCACCCGGCGCGGCAAGATGGCGCGCAACATGCGTCCCAGTCACGCGGCTGCGGCCGCCACGCGCGGCTCGTGGGGCGTAGGCCGTTTCTACTTCCGCGTGCGCACCGATTCTGGCCAGGTCTTCGACCTGTATTACGACCGCGCCCCTAAAGGTGCCGGCCGGCGCAAGGGCGAATGGTTCCTGTACTGCGAAATGGAGAGCTTTTGAGACTTCCTGAAATCCCCTGACGAACTTTGACACGGCAAAACGGATAGGATGAAGCCCGGAACGCAGTTGCGTTCACGCCCCATCCATTCACTGAGGAGAAACCATGAAAAAGATTTTTACCGTTTTGCCCGACTTCCTGCGCGACCCCGATGCTTTTTTCAACGATATCCAGAAGAATAAACACGTCCGTCAGAAAGCGATCCTGCTGGCGCTCTCATCCCTGTTTTCGCTGACCCTGTATGGATTCACCATCGGGCTGTCGCACAGCCTGGCGCAGGCGCTCTCGGCGGCGCTCAAGATGCCGCTGCTGTTCCTCTCGACTATGCTGTTCTGCTTGCCAGCCCTGTATTTCTTCTCGCTGGCGCTGCTCGGCACACCCCTGAAAATGATTCAGGTGCTGACGGTGGTGCTGACCGGTATTTCCGTGACATCGTTCCTGCTGCTCGGCCTGGCTCCCATTACGCTGTTCTTTGTCCTGACTTCCAATAACTATGCTTTCTTTCAATTGATGGCAGTTTGCTTTGTGGGCCTGAGCGGCTGGATCGGCGTGTATTTCCTATGGCGCGGCATGACCCGCGTCGAAACGGCGCGCAGCGACCGCCTGAAGCAGTTGGGCAACCGCATCCTGTTCCTGTGGATCCTGCTTTATGGCTTTATCGGCACGCAAATGACCTGGCGGCTCAGCCCCTTTATCAGCGACCCGACGAAACCTTTCGTCTTCATCCAGCCTTCGCGAGATAACTTCTATGTGGACGTGGTGCGTGCCATCCAGCGAGTGCTGGACTTGCAAAACACCAATCTGGATTGGTTGATCCCGGTCGGGATCGCTCTGTTCTGCCTAGTGACGTTCACTGCCTTCAGTTTTGCCGGCGGCATGTTCCTGGCATCCACTAAAGCGAAACAACCTGTGGAGCAGCCCGCGGCCTGAGCAGGCAGCCAAAACATCTGCCCATCTAGGCGAATTCATGCGATTAATGCAAATTCGCCTAGATGGGCGGATTACTGGTTTGTTGTGCATATCAGTTACTTGTTGAACATGATCTGCCAGGCCACCGCGCCGCAGACGAAGCAGCCGCAGCAGGCCATAACCAGGAAGATGCCAATCGACCAAATGACATTCTCGATGGCATTGCCGATCTCCCAGCCGATCATGCGGGCCGCGCGGCGGATGAAGTTTTCTACAATATACATGGCAAATGTCTCCTCATCATGATGAATGTATGGAACAGAAAAAGGCTCAATTCGTATTATCATACAAGCTATTGGTGGCCGTTTCAATCCTTTTTGTGCCCCTGCGATTTTTCCCTCCAGCACAGCGGGCCGGTGGTTAAGCTTATCGAGACTCAGCCCGCCTTGGACTACGAAAAAAGCTGTGTCGTTCCAAATATTTTTGTACTACAGTATAATATTTTCAATATGTGATCGTTTTGCCCACAGAAACATCCTATGAATACGCTAAACCCTTCCACCCATCAGAATCAGCAGCAATCCGAATCCCTTGAAGACCGCGTCGGCATGCTCTTCGAAGAACTTACGCTGGCCATTAAATGGAACCGGCCCTCAATTTTGCTGGCGGTCTATGTCTCGGAATTTGTGTGCGCCGAGGCTCAATTGATGCTCGAAAAGAAATTGGGTGCGCTGGGTCAGGGCGTTTCACGGTTAACGGTGGATATCGAGCGCTCCGATATCCCCATGTTTTTGTCGAAACATCCTGAGCGGGAAAAGACCGTTTTCTTTATCAAACGTTTGAAGCTGGGCAGCAAGCAAGCCGGGCATCACGTTTACCGGGCGCTCAACATCCGCCGTGAACTGCTGGTGGATCACCACATTCGTGCCGTTTTCTGGGTCACCGAAAAGGAAGCCGCGGACCTGCCTGTCCACGCACCGGATTTCTGGTCCTTCCGTCATCGCGTGATCGAGTTCCTCGACGTGCCCGCCCCCGAGCGGATTGCCGCGCTGGCCAGATCCTTGCCTGTAGAACAGGGTAATGATGACCTGCTCACGGCTTTCAAAAAAGCCGTCAAACTCAATCCGCAGAACGTCAATTTGTGGAGCAGCCTGGGGGATATCTACAGCCAGCTGAACAGGAGCGGCGACGCCTTGCAGGCCTTCCGAAAAGCCACCCGTCTCGACCCCAAAAATGCCAATTTGTGGGTCAGGCTTGGGGATATCTACCGCCGGGTGGAGCGCATCGATGATGCCAGAAAAGCATATAGGACGGCGATCCGTCTCGAACCGAATAATCGCAACGCACAGGCCTCCCTGGCAGCTTGTAATAACCGCGAAAATAAAGACGTTTGAAAAAAACAAGATGTCCTTTCTGGTTTGCGGTGGCGAATGTTCTATAACAAAATGACGCTTCAAACCGCATGTCCTTTGGGACAATTTCCTCATCGTTGGGGACGGTGGCTGAAGCGATGAAAAAATGTTGGGGGATATTCTTTACTTAAAGCTCGATAACGAACAAACGACCAAAAATATACATTGATTTTCCTGGGCAGATAGATGGATTTTGCCCGCTACGGATTCGACTATCTGTAAAGATACGTGGAATTATTTTTGCGTATTGCGTGTATAATTATGCTAACTACGAAACGCCTTTACCATAAATAGTAATTTTTGAGCATTGCAATAAAGTTCCAAAAACGCCGGGCTGGTATTACTTGAATGGTCTGCCAGTAAGTGCTCATAATGCCATGCCATGAAAATTTTCGACGTTCGGACAATTGGATGTATCAGAGAGGCTGTGTTGGTCAATTTATTGTGGGTGGATTCTTGATCGGCGAGGTGGAGAAGATAATGCCTCTACGCCTGGCTGTATTTTTCCTTGTCGTTATTATTGCCACCACCATCGCAGTTGTCTCGGCGCGCAGGCGGACTGCGCCGGGCGCCACCAGCCTGATCCTTTTTGCATTCGCGCTGGCAATTGCGACCATTCCCTATACCCTCTTTTGGGACACATTTCCACAATACAGACTGCTTTGGCTTGCAACCACCTATCTGGGGCTGACGTTGGCACCCGCCGCGATCCTGACCTTTGCCGTCGAATATTCCAACCGTACGCGTTGGTTAAGGCGTGGGAATAGAATCCTTTTGTTGGTGGAGCCGTTCTTTATGCAGCTCCTACTCTGGACCAATCAATCTCACGGATTGATTTTTCCGGTCAACAAGATGATCCAGACAAGCCTGGTGAATGGACCCTGGATTGCGATCAATACGATCTATTCAGATTCCCTCATCCTGATTGCAATCTTCCTCTTATTCCAGACTTTCAGACACGGGCCGCTCGCCTACCGGATTCAATCCGGGGCAATCTTGGTCGGGACGATTGCTCCGATCCTGTTTGATAACGTCAGCCTGGCCAGCTTTATTGCTATTCCCAGTCTGGAACTAACTCTGATTGCCTTTACGATCACGGGCCTGGCTTTCAGCTACGGCCTTTTCTATTATCGCCTGCTGGATATTGTTCCGATTGCCCGCGACCTGGTCGTCGAAAAGATGAGCGATGGCTGGGTGGTCCTGGATAAGCAAAACCGGATTGTAGACCTTAACCCTGCGGCAGAAGAAGTCGTCGGTGCGGTGCGCGGTAAGATCTTTGGCCACCCGGCAGAGGCCATTCTGAGTAACTTCCCAAACGTCATGAGGGGTGTTGATGATGCCCGCGAACTGGACATAAAGGGCAGCGTCAATACCCCCGCCGGCTGGAAATATCTAAATCTCCGTATCTCTCCCTTATTGGACAAGAATGAAAACCTTTTGGGCCAGCTGGTGGTCTGGCGCGACATTACCGAACGCAGACTTGCCGATGAGGCCCGCCAGCGCGCACGCGATGAAATGTTCATCCTGCTGCATTCCATTTCAGGCGCTGCCAGCCGGGCAGTCAGCCTGGACGATTTTCTCTCGGAAGCCATCTATCAGATTGTATACTCGTTCCAGAGCCAATCCATCGTTGTTTACCTGGTGGAAAATACGAATAATAACCCGGAAAACCGCAGGCTGGTCCTGACGGCCCATCACGGCCTGCCGGATTCGGGTGTGGGCGCCATGATCTCCATTCCTGAAGATGCCCTGATGATCACCTGGGTGCTCGAACACCGCGAAGCGTTACTGATCCCGGATATCAGCATTGACTCGCGCGTGCCGGCATCCATGCAGGAGTTGGGCCAGCTCGCTTTGCTGCTCGTGCCCATGATCACGGAAGAACACTTGCTGGGCATTATTGGCCTGACCCGCAGGGATAGCCCACCCTACAGCACGGATGAGATCGCCCGGCTTAGTGCGGTGGCGGACGAAGTGGCCACTTTTGTCTACAGCAACCGCCAGCGTCAGTTGTCGATTGCGCTGGCCGAGCGTCAGCGCCTGGTACGTGATCTACATGACTCAGTTACGCAAAAACTATATGGTTTAATTGCCCTGACAGAGGCGGCCCAGGCCGGCCTGGAAGCCGGGTCAATGGATATGCCCGCCCAGGTCATCTCCCGTATTGGCGACAATGCGCGCCAGGCCTTGAAGGAGATGCGCCTGTTCCTGTATGAACTGCAGCCTGTGGCCCTGGAGCGTGAAGGGCTTGTCGCAATCCTGCACCAACGCCTGGCCGCTGTGGAAGGGCGCGCCGACACCAAGGCACGCCTGCTTGCAGACGAAAACATCTATCTATCCCTGGATAAGGAAGTGGCATTGTATTTCATTACCCAGGAGGCTTTGAATAACGTGCTCCGACATGCCAATGCCAAATCCGTCACCGTGCGTTTGAAACAGAAGCGCATCAATGTGGTTCTCGAGGTGGACGATGACGGCTGCGGCTTCGATCCAACCAAGGAACATAAAGGCGGCATGGGATTAAAGAACATCCGTGAACGCTCATCACAGATTGGAGCAAAACTGAATATCGTTTCGACTCCAGGCATGGGCACAAAGATCAGCGTGATCGTCAGCAGCGACAGACCATCAAAAACTCACCAAAAGAGGCCGTGAATATGAAGAAAATCCGTGTACTCGTGGTAGAAGACCAGACCGTCCTTCGAGAAGGGTTGATATCAATCCTCTCTTTCCAGCCTGATATTGAAGTCGTGGGCCAGGCCGAGGATGGGATCGAGGCCGTCGAACTGGTCCAGCAGACGAAACCCGAAGTCATCCTGCTCGACCTGGTAATGCCCCGCCAGGACGGCATGGCTACTATTCCGAAGATTAAAGAGATCGCTCCGGAAGTGGGAATTCTCATCCTGACCAGCTTTGCCGAGGGCGACCGGGTCTTTCAGGCGATCAAGGCTGGCGCTTTGGGATATTTGCTCAAAGATTCCACACGCGACCAGCTGTTGCAAGCCATCCGGGATGTAGCCCAGGGACGGGCCTCCCTGCATCCTTCTGTGGCGCTGAAAGTGATCCAGGAAATCAATCACCCTTCTGAAGTGTTATATACTGCCGACCCGCTCACTCCGCGCGAGCTGGAGACCCTGCGCCTGATCTCGCGCGGGCTCAGCAACCAGGAAATCGCAACGGAACTCGTGGTTCATGAACGAACAATTGCGAAATACGTCAGCAGTATCCTGAACAAACTTCATTTGGCGAACCGCACTCAGGCCGCACTCTATGCGCTGCGTGAAGGACTATCTGATCTGGAGGAATAGTACCGGCTTGAAGTTTCGCAGGTCATTTATGACCACCCTGGATATTTCAGGGTGGTCATTTTTTGTCTGTGCCTCGTCATCCTTTGAGGGCAGGATGTTGTATTTTATTCCCTGTGTCTGCACGTTTTTAACCATCCTCTACGGCGGTGTTGGCAGTTATTAAGACGGTCATATTCCGTGCGCCAATAACCATTGTATTAGGGTTTGGCAAACACCTTCAAGCAGATACACTGAATTCAGATCTTACTCAAAGCACTCAACATCATTTGCGTTGGAGGATTAGAAAATTGTTCTTCGGTCAGTACCGCTACTCCTTCGATGATAAGGACGGCCTGATGGTCCCAGCGCGCTTTCGTGAACTGCTTGTTGAAGGTGCATTCGTTACCCAGGGTTTCGACCGCAACCTGGTCATTCTGACGCCAGAGGCTTTTCAAGAAATCTATCAGTTGATCATGGCCCTGAATATTGCCGACCCACTGGCTCGCTTCCTGCTTCGAATGGTGCTTGGGAATGCAGCCGAACTGGAAGTGGATGAATCCGGGCGCGTTGTCCTTCCAAAGCACCTGCGTGAGTTTGCCAACCTGGCCGCCGAGGCCGTGCTGATCGGGCAGGGCGACTATTTTGAAGTCTGGGCCCCGGCACTCTGGTCTCAACAGGAAGCCAATTTGCAAGATGCGGAAGCCAATGGCATGCGCTTTGTCACCCTTAACCTGGCCAGACATTGATTGAGAGAATCCGATGAGCAATTTTGAGTATATCCGGGCTACAGATTTCGATCGCGCATGGCTGAACTTCGAGTTGGATTTGCCGCTTGAGCCGGGGGAAGACGGAAAATCCAACCCCTTTTATATCAACCGGCCGGGAAACCCGATTGCGGAATTGGAGGATGCGCTGCTGGCTCCATTCTATCGGCCTCCAAAGTTTTTCTTTTCAGGCCATCGCGGTTGTGGAAAATCAACCGAACTTCTGCATTTAATGGGAAACCCGGAGATTCGGAAAAAATACTGGCCGATCAACTTCAGTATTCGAGAAGAAGCAGACATTATCGACCTGGATTTTCGTGACGTGCTGCTTGCCATTGGTGGCCGTATGTTCCGTGATTATCGCAAAGAGGGCGGGGAACTGCCTGCTCAGTTGCTCAAGGAACTCAACAGCTGGCGTGGAAAAGTGGAAGAAGAGATCAAGACCGTTCTTGCCCACCGCCCGGATATCGAAATCAGTGCAGCCATTGACGCTTTTTTCGCAACTGCCGGCATGAAAATGAAATTGGAGCCGGCCACGCGCGCTGAAATACGCCAGGTTATTGAAAAAGATATCACCGGCCTGATCGAGGTGATCAATAACATTTCAAATGCAATCTGTGAGAAAGAGGGGCGCATTCCGCTGGTCCTGATCGACGATATGGATAAGCCCAGCCTCGAAGAGGCGCGCGCGATTTTTCAAGACAGGCGCGAGATCATGATGCAGCCCAACTGCGCGATCGTCTATACCGTCTCGAGCGCCTTGTTCTACAGCAAGGAATTCGATGCGATCAGAGACCGCGCGATTTTCCTGCCGAACATCAAATTGCACCCGCACCTGGCCCCCAACCAGCAGCACCAGGAAGGCTACGACACCTTGCGCCAATTCGCCTATTTGCGCATGGATACCAAACTGATCGATTACCAGGCGCTGGAAAATGCAATTGCGGATAGCGGCGGCGTCTTTCGTGAGATGGCCCGTATCATGCGCACGGCCATTGGCCGCGCGAGGCGGCGCCTGGCAGGCCAGGTGGAATGTGTTGATGTTGAATGGGCAACGACGGAAATCCGCAACGAGTACAGGCGCATCCTCGATAAAGAAGACCTGGAAATCTTGCGGAATGTTCATGAGCACAATCGCCTTGAATACAGTGATCGCTTGAAGCCGCTCTTGCAACTCCTGGCTATTTTGGAATATCGAAACGGTGAAAATTGGTGCGATATTCATCCCGCTTTGAGGAAACTATTATATGAATAACGCCTATCAAAATAATAGCCACCTGGATATTGAGCCGCTGGATGAGCGACTGGATATCTTTTTTCGGGAAATTGAACTGGCAATCAGGTGGCAGCGGCCCTCTATTTTGCTGGCGGTCTATCCTTCGGAGGTTGTCCATGTCGAAGTTGAAGCTGCTTTGGAAAACAAGATCATCGGTTTTGGCCAGCAGGTCATGCATGTCCGCGGCGAAGAGGACATTAATCTTGATATCAGCCTGTTCATTTCGCGGGTACCCGATGCAGACAGGGTAATTTTCTTCGTACATGGTTTAAGCTGCGGGGGCGAAAAAGATGGTCTCGACCGCTACCGAGCCTTGAACGTCAGCCGGGAATACTTTGTCGAAAAGCAGATCCGGATCGTGTTCTGGCTGACGGAGGCTGAGGCTGTCAGCCTGGCGCATTTTGCTCCCGATTTCTGGGCTTCCCGCCACAGAGTCATCGATTTCATCGAGTCACAAAAACCGGATGAAACCTTCATTCGGGCTTTAGAGTCGGCCTGGCAAGGCCAAGGAGAAGATAAGCATATGACTGATCATCTGGTAGACACACATGCAAAAATCTCACTGCGTGAGACCACGCAGGCCGGCTTGCCTTAGTGGGATGGATCCACAACCGCCGGGGTCAACCTGCTGCTGACACTGGGCATTATGCACTGGCGCAAAGGCGATCATGATAAGGCTGATGAGTCTCTGCGCTCCGCGCTGGATATTGCCATCAAGACGCAGGACAAACGGCTTGAGGCGGTCTGCTTCAATGCGATTGCCCTGGTCAAAACGGACCTGGGCCTGCTCGACCAGGCCGTGGAAGCCTATGAACAGGCCATTGAGTTGGCTCCCGAGAAGACCTTCATCTGGGGCCACCTGGGCAATCTTTACAGCCAGCTTGGGCTTTACGAGGAAGCTGTTGAAGCCTTCCTGAATACTCTGGAACATAACCCGGTGGATTCAATCGTATGGAACAGTCTCGGGAATGCCTATCTCAATACAAGCCGGCCCGATGAAGCCATCGACGCCTACCGAAAAGCCCTGGAGTTGAATGACCGTTTTGTTGACCCCTGGATGAGCCTGGGCTCCCTGTTTAAACAGCAAAACCTCAGCGGGGATGCTATCAAGGCCTACCAGAGGGCGGCTGCGATAGATTCGAACAATGCCCGGGCGTGGAACGAACTGAGTCACATCTATTTTGAACTGGACGCCTACGATGAAGCCATCGAGGCATACAACATTGCCATCAAGCTGGGGGTCGAGTCCGGGTGGTCGTATTGCAACCTGGCCTGCGCTTATGCCTGTAAAGATGAATTTGCTTCGGCCATCCCGTTCTATCTAAAGAGCATCGAACTATTCGAGAGCGACGGAGAAAAGGCGATTGCCTGGAACCGGCTCGGTGATGCATACAGGCAGGTGAAAGATTACGATAACGCCATTTCAGCCTATCAAAGGGCTGATAAACTGGCCGATGCCGACGGTCCGTCGTCCACCAACCAGTTGAGCTACTTGAACAGCCTGATCGCCGGCGAGAAAATCGTGGACGAACTCTCCACCGAGCTTCTGGACCAGGTGCGAGAGATGGCCGCTGCCGAGATAGTTTCATCTGGCGAGGACGAACCAACACAGCCGCAAGACCTGGTTGCCACCCAAGAGATTTCAGGTGACCAACCCGAGGCCGCGCAGGAAACCTCTGTTCAGCCTGCTGAACCGCCCCAGGCTGAAGAAGCAGCTCCCGCGGAACAGGCAGCAGAAACCGTGGCCGCTTCAGAAGCGGACATCGAGCAGGCCGCCGCTGCAAGTGAAGAAGTGATCTTGCAAGTTGCCGCGGCAGAAGAGTCGGCACAGGCTCCTGCATTGGAAAGCATTGTGGCCGATGCAGTTCTGCCGGGTAACGATGCGGCCCAGGTGGCTGCCGAAGGAGTTGCGCAGAATGAGACCGCCCCGGCACCTGAAATCGTCGCAGCAGTTGCCGCTGAGACCATTCCCTCCCCGGACGATGAGAAACAGCCCGAGGATGTCGTCGTGGCCGACGAAACCATAGCGGAGCCGGTCAGCGCGGAACTCCCTGCGGTTGACGCGCCGGTGGCAATGGAAGGATCTGCCCAAGCTGAGACCACCCTAACGCTGGAAGTCGTCGAAGCGCCTGCCATTGATGCGGCTTCACCCACCGACGGCCCGGAACAACCCGAAGAGGCTGTTGCGGCCGAAGAAACGACAGCGGAGATTGTGAGTGCAGAATCCCCGCTAGTGGCTGAGGTGATGGCGGCAGTGGAAGAATCCGTCGCCCCGGAACAGGTCAGCGTGCCCGAAATCGATCTGAGGAATGCACATATCTGGAACGAGCTGGGAAACATCTACTTCAAAGTGGGCGCTTATGACGAGGCGTTGGATGCTTACAACAAGGCCATCGAGTTGGGCTTACAGGTAGGGCTGCTATACAGCAACCTCGGCTTTGCCTGCGCCCATAAAGGCAAATTTGCAGAAGCTATCCCACTCTATGAAAAGAGCATCGAGCTGCTCGGCAGTGATGCAGACCGGGCGCTTTCGTGGGGCCGGCTGGCTGAGGCCTACAGGCGCATGAATGAATTTTCCAGTGCCATCTCTGCTTATGAAAAAGCCATCGAACTGGATGCGGCGAACGTTTCCTTCGCCGAGAGCCTGAACGAAATTCGTGATCAACTGGTCCAACTCGAAGATGCTGTAGATGGCGGTAGAGAAGTTCTCGAAGAATCCAATGAGATTGCCGGTGTGCACGCAGAGCAGGTTGAGGAATCCGTCGTCGTTGCTGCGCCGGTTGCCGCCGAAACGGATGACGATGACGATAATCCTGCCACGCAAGAGGATGAAAGCGATGATGGTGTTGTGGCCAGAGTGGTCGCCCACATGTTCGAAGAAGAGGCCATTCCCGGTGCGGTTTCGACCGACGGCGATGCAAGCCTGCCGGAAAGTGCTCTCGTTACCGAGGTGGCCGCAGAAGAAATTGTGGCTCCCGCCGCAGAGGTTGTCGCGGAAGCCGTCAGCCCGGAGGCTGAACCCGTTGCCGTCCTTGAAGAGCAAATCGTTGTCGAAAACCCCGTCGCGGATCATACTCATCCGGCCCCAACACAGGCTGGCGCTGAGATTGCGGAAGAAACTGCCGGAGAAGCTCCGGCTGTCGCCAGCTCCGAAACGCCTGAGCAACCCATTGCTGTTGAGGGCGCCGCGCCTGCAAAAAGCCCGACCGGCATGCGCGAGATCGATTTGAAGAACGCACATATCTGGAATGAGCTTGGCCATATCTTTGCCAGAGCCAGCAGCTTCGATGATGCCATTGATGCCTACAACAAGGCGATCGAACTCGACCCAGCGTTTGCCTGGCCTTACAGCAATCTGGGGCTGGCCCATGCGCAGAAGGGACAGTTCGGCGAGGCCATCCCGCTCTATCAAAAAAGCATCGACCTGTTTGACAGCAACAAGGACAAGGCCATCTCTTGGAACCGGCTGGGTGACGCTTACCGGCAGTTGAACGAATACGACAACGCCATCGCGGCTTATCAAATTGCAGATGAACTGAACCAGCATGACCCTGAGATCGCCCCTCAAGATAACTTGCGCGAGGTCAACCTCAGCCAGGCCACCCCGATTTTCTCGTATCTCTATGGAGGTTCCAATGACCGGGTTTGATATTTGGAACGAGCTTGGGAATACCTACTTCAAAGTAGGTGCCTACGATGAAGCGATTGATGCTTACAGCAAAGCCATTGAGCTGAACCCCAAGTTTGGATGGGCGTACAGCAACCTGGCACTGGCATATACGCGCAAAGGGAAGTTGCCAGAAGCCATTCCGCTATACCAGAAAGGCATCGAATTGCTTGACGATAAAGCGGACAAGGCCGTCTCATGGAATCGCCTTGGTGACGCTTATCGCCAACTGAACGAATACGACAATGCCGCCGCGGCGTATGAGGCGGCGGACAGGTTCGGCCCGAATCGCGCTATGGCTGTTCCTGCCAGGGATGAAATGATTAAAGAGAAAGACAGCATCGCGCAGTCAATCGGCAGTTCGCCGGCCGGGCCCAATTCGCTGCCAGCCACCCACCACCCCGGAGGGATCCATGAGATCGACCTAAAAAACGCTCACATCTGGAATGAACTCGGAAATATCTTCGTCAAAGCCGGCGCATATGACGACGCCATCGATGCCTACCAAAAGGCCATTCGGTTGGACGCTGCCTTTGCGTGGCCTTACAGTAACCTGGCGCTGGCGCATACACATAAAGGGAATTTCTCGGAAGCCATCCCGCTCTATAGGAAGAGTATCGAGCTTTTCACCGGCAACAAAGAGAAAGCCATCTCCTGGGACCGGCTCGGTGATGTCTACCGGCGGTTGAACGTCTATAAAGATGCAATTGCCGCGTATGAAATCGCGAAAAAGCTTACCCAGGAAAACGATGCCTCCGGGAGCGATTTGCGCGAAGTCAATATCGAACAAATCCTGCTCCAGCCCGCCCAGACGCGCATCCGCGCGGGCGTGGATGAATTGGCCGAATCAATCCGCGTGCATGGCATTATTCAGCCATTGATTGTCTGCCGAAGCAGCGGGGAATCGGGGAACTATATCCTGATTGCGGGCAAGCGCCGCCTCGAGGCAGCACGACAGATCGGTCTGGAAACAGTGCCGGTGATCGTCCGCCAGGCAAGCGAGCAGCAAATGCTTGAACTGGCCCTCAACGAGAACATTCACCATGCCGATCCCAATCCGTTGGAAGTTGCCGAGACCTACCAGCAACTGGTGCATGATTTCGGCCTGTTGGAAGAGGAAATCGCTGCTTCCGTCGGAAAAACACGCTATATGGTGGCAAACAGCCTGCGCCTGCTCGAGCTCCCCGAGGACGTGAAACAAGCCATTGTCTGCAAACGCATCAGCGAAATCCAGGCCCGCCTGCTGTTTACGCTTGCCTCACCTGAAATGCAGTCAACGGCGCTGCAAACTATTTTGCGCAATGAACTCAGCATTCAACAGACGGAAGACCTGATACGCAGGATGTCTAGCATGAGGGCCGCCAATCATCCGGCCCCGGCTATCGTTATCGAAGAGCAGGAATTGGTTCAGGAAAACGCCGCGCCGGCAGTGCAGAGATCAGATGGTTATCAACCTGAAGATGCGCCCTTGCTGACCCGCACACGTTTTATCCTGATGAGTAATCCGCACGTCGAACGCAAATCTCAACTTGTGTCATCATAAAAAGGAGGCTTCAATGACCGGCTTTGATATCTGGAATGAATTGGGAAATATTTACTTCAAGGTGGGTGCATTTGAGGAAGCCATCGATGCTTACAACAAGGCGATCGAACTCGACTTTCGCATTGGATGGCTGTACAGCAACCTGGGTTTTGCCTACGCTCATAAAGGGAAGTTTGCAGAAGCGATCCTGGAGTATGAGAAGAGCATCGAACTGCTCAATACCGACGAAGACAAGGCAGTTTCATGGAGCAGGTTGGGCGAGGCCTACCGGCAGTTGCATCAATACGATCAAGCCGTCCTGGCTTATCAAAAAGCTGTCGAACTTGCCCCACAGGATGCCTCGTTCAATGCAGGCCTGAGTGCGGTGCAAGAACAGATCGGGCAGCTTGATGAAGCTGTTCCGCAGGCAGTGAGCGAGACTCCCATAGCCATCGAAGCCGAAGAGCCACAGGTGTCGATGGTCATGCATGATGTTGTCCTTGCCGACCTCGAAGAGGCTGAGAATGCTCCTGCTGTGAACGAAGACGAAGAAAGCGATGTCCTCGCTACCGAAGCCGTTTCCCGTTTATTTGAAGAAGAAACCATCCCTGCTATGGTTTCGGACGCTGCTGATCTGGTCCAAGATAATGAAGCTTCCGACGAAGAACCCTTCGAAGAAGCTGCTCGTCCGGTCATGCAGATCGTTGGAGAAGCACCCAGCCCGGAGCCTGACGTGGCTTTGCAAGAGTCAGTTCTTGCCGAAGTGGCAGCGGAAGAAGCCAATTCCATTGCTGAAACGGTCATGGACGCGCTGCCGGAATCAATCGAAGAACAAGAAGCAGTCGCAGAAAGATCCTCGGAGGCGGTCGTGTTGGAAGAGGACGAATGGGAGACCACGACGGTTAACGCACTGTTGAGCTCGGGCATCGAAATGTGGAGAAAAGGTGACCACGAAAAAGCCAGTGAGACCTTGCAGGCTGCGCTCGAAGCCGCCGGCAGAGCCGAAAACAAATGGCTTGAAGCGCTCTCGCACAATGCCATGGCGCTGGTGAAAACCGAACTGGGAAAACTGGAAGAAGCCATCGGTTCCTATACCCAGGCCATGCAGCTTGCCCCCGAGAAAATCATCCCCTGGAATAACATCGGCCATCTTTACAGCAAGTTGGATCGCAACGACGAAGCCATGGAAGCTTTCCTCAAGGCCATTGAACATAACCCGGAGGATTTCGTTAGCTGGGACGGCCTGGGAGATATCTATGCCAAATTAGGGCGCCTCAATGATGCCATTGCCGCCTACCAACTGGGCAATGTTTTTGGAAAACAGAGACGTGCTGAAGATGCCCTGACGGCCTACCAAATGATCGTCGAGCCGGTGATCGATACTGTGATCGAGAGTGTCATGGAAAACCCCCCGGCGGATGCGCCCGCGGACAACATTTGGGTCGCCGAAGTAGCTGTGGCCGTTGATCCCGGGATCGGTGATGCATTAGCCCAGGCGGATGATGCCGTCCCGGCAGAGGAAAGCCCGCTGGAAAGTGTTGCTCCCGAAGTTGCCATGGAGACCCCGCAGGCAATTGAGGAGAGCGCCGCAGTTGAGCCAGTTTTGGCTGTCAGTGATGAAATCGAAGTGCAGACTGCTTCTGTCATTGTAGATGAAGAAACGGGCACCGAAGAGCTCGCCCCGGGAGTCCCTGAGAGCATTGCTGTCGATGTTGCCTTGACGGATGAAATTCCGGCAGAGGCGGCGACCGCTGAAACGTCACAACTCGTTGCAGTTGAGGCAGCTTCGGCTGTCATTGATGAAACTGACGTACAGGCTGCTTCTGTAGTTGAAGAAACGGTCACCGAAGAGATCGCCCTGGCAGTCCCCGAGAGTGTTGCCGATGAGGTTGTCGTGACAGACGAATCTCCGGCGGAGACGTCTGCTGAAATCCTTCAGCCAATCGAGGCGAGTGCCGCGGTCGAGGCGGTTTCGGCTGACAGTGCTGAAACCCGGGTGCAGGCCGCTTCCGTAGTGGAAGAAACGGTCGCCGAAGAGATCACCCCGGTAGTCGCTGAAAGTATTGCAGATACGGTTGTCCTGACAGACGAAATTCCGGCCGAGAGTGTCACCGAAACAGCACAACCTGCTGCCGTTGAGGCGGTTGCCAGTGCCGATTCTGAAACCCAGGCAGAGGTCGTTGTTGTAGATGAAGAAGCGGTTATTGGAGAGACCGTCTCGGCACTGCCGGAATCTGTGAGCGAGACCATTTCTAATACGCCACTCCCGGCACTCGACGGGCCTGTCGCGATCGAGCATGAGCTTATCTCGGTTGACATTGCCCCATCTGAGATGGAGCCTGCACAGGCCGGGATGGTCGAGCAGCCGGCGGAGGCCACTCAAATGCCGATCCCCGAACTGGTGGATGAAACTGTCCCTGCCGCAAACGCTTCTTCTGTTGAGGACGTCCGGCTCGAACCGGAAAGCGCCGTTTCAGTTGAAGAAACCGTCATGGAGGCCCAGGCCGAGGAGATCCTCGAAAACGCGTCCTCCAGCATCGAATTGAGCCGTCTCACCAGTGCCATCGCCGCTTACAAGAAAGTGACCGAGATTAATCCGGAGAACGACCGCGCCTGGGACTCGCTCGGCAATTTGTATCGGGCATCAGAACGGTATGGCGATGCCACCGCGGCCTTCGAACGAGCGATTTTCCTGCGCCCTAATAAGGAAGTCTATCACTACCATCTGGGCCTGGTGTACGCTGCCGAAAAACATTATGAGGATGCCATTGGAGCCTTCCAAAAGGTGATCGAGTTGAACCCTGAATATACCTTCGCACATTGTGCGCTGGCCGGATATTTCCGCAAGCTGGGCCAGGAAGCCCAGGCTCAGGAGCATATCGAAAAAGCGCTGCCCAAAATGACGAGCGAAAAAGAATATGACCGCGCCTGCTTTGCGGCCATTTGCGGAAACCCGGACGAAGCAATCGAATTGTTAAAGATTGCGCTGGAGAAAAAGCAGACTTCACTGGACTGGGTGCGCCGCGACCCCGATCTCGACTTTATCCGCGACGACCGGCGTTTCAAAACGCTGATCGCCAGGAACGGAAGCTGGTCCGAGCGCCTATCGGACGTATTCTCGAAGCAGTTGGCCTGGTCTCCGAATAAGTAGTTTCAGTACAACAAAATGTGACGGCCGCTTCCAAAGCGACCGTCACATTTTTGTTGGCGTGGAGCATCCCTCGCGGCGGATGTGGGCGTGTTCGCGCCAGGACAGTTTGCCGACAATGACAATCTCATTCTTCAGCATCGTATATTAAATCAAAACAGCCCGCGCTTTGGCGCCGGCCGTTTTGTGTGATCGACCTGGGATTCGAACCCAGAACCTGCTGATTAAGAGTCAGTTGCTCTGCCGTTGAGCTAGTCGACCTTGGCGGGTGGAAATTATACCCCAAAGGAAGTGGGTGTCAATATTGCCAGCCCTTGCGGCAAACGGCAAAAGACTGTCCTCGCAATGATATAAGGATATGGTAAAATCCTTGGGCTCGGAGGGATGACCGAGCGGCTGAAGGTAACGGTCTTGAAAACCGTCGTGGTGAAAGCCACCGTGGGTTCGAATCCCACTCCCTCCGCTGATCATCACCCAAGCGCTTGTAACTGAATATGGGGAGGTGCCAGAGTGGCCGATTGGGCTCGCCTGCTAAGTGAGTGCCGGGGCTTAAACCTCGGCCGCGGGTTCGAATCCCGCCCTCCCCGCCATAATAAAAACGCGCTCTTAAGTGAGCGCGTTTTTATTTCGTCAATGGGTTCCCTCTGAGGTCGCAGAGAAAACCGAGGAAACTCGGCGTACCCAGCGCTCTCAGCCACTTAGGGAGAAACCTCAAACTGAGAATCTACTTTCAAGCTACTAGGCGATTAAAGAAGGAGCGGTAGTGCTGCAACACCTGGCGCAGGTCTTCCGTGGAAACGTCATTACCCTCTTTCCACTGGCCCTCCAGTGCGCTATGTTCATTGGCAAACTTCCGGGTAATTTTCTTAATCACCTCAGATACCAGCGCATCCGCTTGCTGGACTGCGGCACGTGGTTCGTCCACGAACTTGCCTTGGATATCACTCCAGCGCGTGTGCAAATGCTCTGATTCAATTGGGTCAAGCAGGGTCGCCGGGGAGCCGGCGTTCGTCTCACTCACCGAGGTGTTTGATGGCACCGCCTCGTCCACCGGAGTCTCGTCGATAATCGTCTCATCCAGCGTCTCAACCTCAGCCACGCTTCCATCGATTACCGGAGTCTGCTCGATCTCCGTCTCAGCCGTCAATACCGAGTCTTCCTCGGCATCATACGGATCCGAATTTACTACCGGATTATCTGTATCTTCATCAGTTTCCTTCACAAGATCCGAAGGGCCGGTTTGGTCTTCAAAATTCTGCCTGTTCATCTCTATTCCTCCTTACGCAACAACTGCTTCTTCTACTGCGAGGAGTTCCTCGAATAGGGAACGGTAGTAAATCATTGCCTGCCGTAATTCTTCCGTATCTGCCTCGTGCTGCTCATTCTTGAGCGCGATTACCCGCGCGGCGCGGTAATTACTCACCAAATCAGGGTAATTGACCGAGATATCGGCTGCCCGCTGCTCAAAATCAGATACTGGATAGTTACGTAACTGCATCACTTCCAGGATCAGGCGGTCAGCATCTACGATAGCCTGTCCCGGTTCATCGACAAATTTGGATTGGACGGCAGCCCACTCCGCCAAATAACGATCGCGCTCACTAACAGAAAGCGGACGAATATCTAGAGCTTCAACATGCTTTTGTCGTTCTTGCAACTCTGCTTGTGCTTTTTTCTCGTCGCCCAGGGTCTCTACAGTGCGATCATATTCAGTTCCAAAGCGATCATGCAGAGCCTTTGAACGATTTCGGCGAGTAAAAATCGACGCCAATACGGCACCCACAATCGCCAGTACCACAACAACAGCGATGATCATATATGTAGTAGTATCCATGGAAACACTCCTTTTGTTGATTGGCAACGGATTTCAGGTTGTTTTATTTCATACTCTCATTTGTCCTTTACTACGTTTAACGACCTTACTCTCAGGCCGTTATGCCGGCCACACATTTCTCGCTCAGGAGGAGAAATAATTGACTAGCGCCCGGCCAACATAGGAATGTAGGGTAAATATAGCTGCCCTGCCCCGCCTGTCCTGACGGTTTCCCTGGCACCGCCCGCCAGGGCAGGTGTGGTCAGGGCGCTCGCTTGCCCCGCATGCTTATTGCGGGGTTGCGGGGTCAAGAGTGGCTTACCCTACATACTTAGAAAGTTCGGGTACTAGCCACTATGCATCTTGGTTCCACCAGCAGGAACAGGGTGAAAGTTGGAGCGAAAAACTATTTTAATGATTGACCCCTCTCTTATTTCCTCTTACAATACGCTTGTAATTACTTTTTTGAATTTCCCAATCCCCTTTATCCTCTGATTTTATAATGTGATTCTAACCTTAATTGTATTATGATTAAATCCAATCGGAGGATAGAATGCCCGAACCCTTTGTTTCCAAACGTGCTCCACTTTACAAAGACGTGCCCGACGAAAAATGGAACGACTGGCGTTGGCAGTTGAGCAACCGCCTGAACAGCGTCGAAGACATGGAAAAAATCCTGTCCTTGAGCGAAAGCGAGCGCAAGGCATTGCAGACCAGCGGCCTGTTCCGCGTCGATATCACGCCCTACTTCATCTCGTTGATCGACCCGGACGACCCCGACGACCCGATCCGCAAACAGGTGATCCCGCGCTCGGAAGAGATGGAAGCCTTCACCTCCATGATGGAGGACTCGCTGGCTGAAGACCGCCATTCGCCCGTGCCCGGGCTTGTGCACCGTTACCCTGACCGTGTGCTCATGTTGGTGACCACGCAATGTGCTTCCTACTGCCGTTACTGCACGCGTTCGCGCATCGTTGGCGACCCCGGACAGACCTTTTCACGCGCTGAATTCGAGATGCAGATCGAGTATCTCAAGCATACGCCGCAAGTGCGGGACGTGCTGCTCTCGGGCGGCGATCCCCTGGTGCTGGCGCCGAAAATCCTGGAAGAAATCCTGTCGCGCCTGCGCGAAATCCCGCACATCGAAATTGTGCGTATCGGCACGCGTGTGCCCGTTTTCATGCCCATGCGCATTACACAGGAACTTTGTGATATGCTAGGAAAATATCATCCGTTATGGCTGAACATTCATGTCAACCATGCCAGTGAAATCTCGGCAGAACTGGAAGCCGCTACAGATCGTCTGAGTAGGGCAGGCATTCAGCTTGGGAACCAGTCGGTGTTGCTGGCAGGCATCAATGATTGCGTACACATCCAGCGCGAACTGGTGCAAAAGCTGGTGCGCATCCGTGTGCGGCCCTATTATCTATACCAGTGCGACCTGGTGGAAGGCGCTGGTCACTTCCGTACGCCGGTCGGCAAGGGCATTGAGATCATCGAAGGTTTGCGCGGGCACACGTCCGGGTATGCAATTCCGCAGTTCGTAGTGGACGCGCCCGGCGGCGGCGGTAAAATCCCGGTCGGGCCTAATTACCAGATCAGCATGTCTGACCACAAAATCATCCTGCGCAACTATGAAGGTTATATTACCTCTTACGAAGAACCGATCGAATATACGCCGCACGACCCAAAAACCTGCAAAGCCTGCCAGAGCAAGCGCCCGGAACCCGGTCAGGCCGGCATCACCGGTCTGTTGGATGGCGACGAATTGGCTATCAAGCCTGAAGGCTTTGACCACCTGCACGATCGCGAGGGCATGCAGCATCGCCTGAAAGATGAAAACAAGTGGAAACCGCTCGGGATCGGCCCGAGCGAGCCGAATCACTAAATTTCCGATATCTTCCCATTCAGTGCCTGCCCAGGAAAATGTTTGAAAAGGAGTAAACCATGAAACCTGTTCGTTTTGTTGCTGTTCTACTCGCTTTAGGTCTGTTCGTGACGGCTTTTGCACCCGTCCGGCTTTCAGATAACGCTGTGCAGAAGAGCATTACAACTTCCAGCGCGCCCGTTGAAGGATTCAAGAATGCAGCGCTCGACCTGGCAATGAACTCTCCCCTGACCTTCCTGGCCGGCGCGCCGGTCGTCACATTCGCGGTTGAATCCGTTCCGTCGGCTACCGCTAATTATGCCTGCTCGCTGATGGCGCAGACCCCGGCAGACTGGACCAGCATGGGCAGGCGCCAGTACTTCGATGCCAAATGGACCGTCAAAAATGTTGGTACAAAGTACTGGGGCATCCACGGCATCGATCTCAGATTCATGGGTGGCACTCATATGCACACTTACGGTGATATTTATGACCTGCGGGCCAATACTGCTCCCGGCAGAAATGTCGTCCTGATCGTAGACATGAACGCCCCAAAACTTTTCGGCTATTACACCGCATACTGGGGCCTGTACACCGGTAGTAGCGTCTTCTGCAGACTTTCGATTAGCGTTGTCGTCAACCATTACTAAGCCTTCTGTTAGACTGTGCAAGCCAATATCAGGGCTTCCGTATGGATTGTAATCGCAGCGGTGTTGGCAATTCCGGCATGTAGTCCGGTGTTGCCGGCACCGCTTGCTTCTGAAACTCCCAGTTTGACACCGGACCGGGTGATGACGGCGTTGATCGAGACATTGGCGGCCGCCCCAACCTTCACGTCCACATTGCAACGGACCCCAACGGTCACCACTACCCCTTTTCCTTCGATCACACCGGTCTCAAGTTTTACTCCATTTCGAAGCCTTACGCCCACTCCAACGCTTACGTCACCAAGTGCCGGGACAACCCTGACACCCCAAGAATACAGCTGCCAACTCCTGTCAAAAAACCCGGACAACTGGGCCCGTATCAGGCGCCGGACCACTTTTGACGCTGTCTGGAATGTAAAAAATACGGGCACAAAGATATGGAAGCCAGACGCTGTAGTGCTCAATTATGTGGAAGGCGCCAAACTGCAGAGTGGTGAGAAAACTTATCCTTTGACCACCTACGTTAGTCCTGGAGAATCAGTCACATTAATTGCAGATATGATCACTCCCAAAACAGCGGGAACTTATATTTCCACCTGGGGATTGATGTTGACGAACAAGACCAAACAGGTGTTCTGTACACTCTTAGTCCGGATCGTAGTGTACTAAAGGAATAGTTATGGCCAAAAAGACTCTCGGTTATATGGAACTGGAATGGACATGTCCAAACTGCGGGAATAAAAATCCGGGTATGGTAAAAACCTGCAAAGCCTGCGGTTCACCCCAACCAGAAAATGTGCAGTTTGGTGTAGCTGAACAGGCAGAGCTGCTGAAAGACGCGCAAAAAATTGCTCAGTCTCAAAAAGGTGCCGATATTCATTGTCCCTTCTGCGGCACGCGTAACCCGGCAGACGCCCGTAGCTGTTCGCAGTGCGGCGGCGATCTGACAGGCGGTGCCCAACGCGTCAGCGGGACGGTGATCGGCGCGGCAGCGAATGCACCCCGGGTCGGGCAAAATGCCCCGTCAAAGGTTGCGGCGGCGGGGCATGTGAAAACGTCCAAATTCCGCCCGTGGATGCTGATCCCGGTCGGTGCCTTCGTGCTGGCCTGTTGTGTAATGCTCGGTTTTCTGTTCCTGCACACCGACAAGGTTACCGGAACGGTACAAAGCGTCGGTTGGGAGCGCATCATCCCCGTGGAAGCGTTGCGCGATGTGACCCGAGACGATTGGAAAGATAATATCCCGCAGGACGCAAAAATCCTTTCTTGCAGCCAGAAATATCGCACCCGCCAGGACAGCCCGGCAGCCAATGCGACGGAAGTGTGCAGCACCGAGTTGGTGGATAAAGGCAACGGGGCGGCTGAGGTGGTCGAGAGTTGTTCTTATGACGTCTACGACGATTATTGCAAATATACCGCCCAGGAATGGCTGCAAGTAGACAAGGCAGTTGCGCGGGGAAACGACCTGCAGCCCGCCTGGCCAGTTGCACAGGTTGGGAGTGGCGAGCGCGAAGGTGAGCGCAAGGAAACCTACACCGTAAAGTTCCAGACCAATAAGGGCATCAAAGAATATACAATTAGTGACGAGAACGAATTCAAACAGTTTCAGCTCGGTTCAACATGGACATTAGAGATCAATCCGCTGGGAGCAATCGTCAGCGTCCGGCCCTGATGTGGCGGGAGAAGGAGGCAAAATGCATTACCGGCGCTTAGGTCGTTCTGGCTTGAAAATCAGTGAAATTTCTCTGGGGGCATGGGTAACCTTTGGCGATCAGATCGAGGAGAAGACCGCCAGCGATTTAATTCACGCAGCATATGATGCCGGCGTCAATTTTTTCGATAATGCAGATATTTATGCCAATGGGCAGGCCGAAACTGTGATGGGGGAGGCTATCAAGGACATGCCGCGTGAAGCGCTGGTGATTTCCAGTAAGGTTTTCTGGCCAACCATGCCGGGCCCTAACGGGCGCGGACTTTCGCGAAAACATATCATCGAATCCGTTCATGCTTCGTTGAAACGCTTGGGAACGGATTATCTCGATCTTTATTTTTGCCATCGTTTCGACCCGGATACACCCGTAGACGAGATCGTATATACGATGGACACCCTGGCACGCCAGGGAAAAATCCTATACTGGGGCACGTCGGAATGGCGGGCCTGGCAGATCGCGGCTGCTTTTTCACTGGCGAATGATCATCACTTGCTCCCACCCACAGTCGAACAATCGCAATACAACATGTTCTACCGCCGCCGCGTGGAAACCGAACTGGCGCCGATCTGTAAAGAATACGGGCTCGGCCTGACGACCTGGAGCCCGCTCTACTATGGTATTTTAACTGGCAAGTATAACGAGGGCATCCCGGCAGACAGCCGCGCCGCAATGGATAGCATGGCCTGGATTCGTGATCGCATCACCCCCGAACGAACCGCCATCGTCCATGAGCTAAGCGAAGCTGCCGATGAGTTGCATATTAATGCCGCACAGTTAGCCATTGCCTGGTTGCTGCGCCGGAAGGAAGTGAGCAGTGTTATCACGGGGGCGACCAGTATGAAACAGCTGCAGGAGAATTTGGATTCGACAGAGGCGGTTGAGAAACTGAACGATGATGTGCTCGAAAAGATCGAGCAAATTCTCGGGAATTATCCGGACGAAGACTCAGAAGATTCATAACCGCAGTTTCGGAAGAAGCCGGAGTTTTTTAACAAAATAATCACTCTTAAAGCGACCGGGACAGCCGTTTTGGGCTGTCCCGGTCTGATCAACTTCTTAACTTGGCGCCCACTTCTTGCTCCAGCCGCCGGATAATTCTGCTGCGGATCTGGGCTGCGTCCTTATCGGTCAGGGTGCTGTCAGGTGATTGATAGGTCAGCGCGTAGGCCAAAGATTTCTTGTCCGTGCCGATCTGTTCGGAGCGGAACACGTCAAAGAGACGGACGGAGGCCAACATTTTGCCGCCGGTCTGACGGATGAGCGCTTCGACGCGCTCGGCCGGGATGTTTTCATCGACGGTGATGGCAATATCTTCCAGCACAGGCGGGAACTCACTGACGGCTTCCAGGTCGAAGGCGGTCTTCATCGATTCGATTACAGCCTCCAAATCAAACTCCGCGGCCGCCACCGGCGTGCTGAAGTCGTAATTCTCCTGCACCAGCGGATGTAATTCGCCGAACGTGCCCAGGATACTATCACCCAATAAAACTGAAGCACACTTCCCCGGATGGAAAGAAGGGTGCTCGGCCGGAGTATAGGTCACATCCAGGTGCAAAGCATCCATTAAAGCCTCAACGATGCCTTTCAGATCGTAGAAATCCAGCCTGTCTCCCAGTTTTGTATCCCAGGCTTGCTCATAACGGCGGCCGGAGAGTGCAATTGCCAGGCGGCGCAGTTCATCGGGCAGGTCGTTGCCTTGCGGGACAAACACCGGGCCAATCTCAAACATAGCCAGCGAATCCGAGAGGCGGGCATTGCGCTCGATAACATTGAGCACACTGGCCAGCACACTGCGGCGCATGACGCGCTTTTCGGGCGCAATCGGATTCGCCAGCCTGACGTATTCGATCTGAGCAGCAGCCCCGCCCTTTGGCAGCAGCCGCTTTTCGATTTCCGGAGCACTCATACGGTGTGTGATCAGTTCCTGCAGGCCAAGCGTAACGAGAATATCGCGGATACGTTCCTCGCGTTCGAGCGACGGGTTGCCGCGCTGGGGCGGGAGTGGGTCGGCCATGCGCGTTTCGGGGATGCGGTCGAAACCATATAGGCGGGCAACCTCTTCCATAATATCCGCCACGCCGACGACCCCTTCGCCGATATCCATCCGGAAAGGCGGGGTTTGCACCTGGATCTTCTCAGCGCTGACGGCGCATTTGAATTCGAGCCTTTCGAGCATGGCCACGATTTCTTGCGTCGAAATATCAATGCCAAGTGTGCGTTTAACATCTGTATGCGTGATCTCGACGATCGGGTCTTTGGGTGGCAACGGATAGTTATCCACGGTACCGGGCGCGATCACTCCGCCGCTCCAGAGCGCCATATGGTAAAGGCAGCGTTTCAGGCCCTCAATTGCCAGGGCCGGATGCACACCGCGCGAGAAACGGTAGGCCGCCTCGGAATGCAGGTTGTGCGCGTTGGCAGTCTTGCGGATGTTGATGAAGTTCCAGGCGGCGGCCTCTAGCAGGATGTTGGTGGTACTCTGCGAACGGATGCTGGCCTTGCCCCGGCTCAGTTCGCCGGGGTTGCCTTTCCCCTCCTGCGTTTCAGGCCCGGTTGCATCCAGCACCTCCCTGGATGCGTCGTAGATTTCACTTTCAAAACCGCCCATCACGCCCGCCATCGAGAGTGGGCCTTTTTCGTCGCAGACCAGCACATTGCCCGGGTTGAGCGTGCGTTCCGTGTTATCAAGCGTGACCAGCTTTTCGCCCGGTTTGGCCGGTCGCGTGCTGAGTTTGATCGGCTTACCGCTTGCGCGTTTGGCCAGCACGTCGTAATCGAAAGCATGCAGAGGCTCACCAATTTCGATCATGGTGTAATTGGTCGCGTCAACGACATTGCTGATTGGGCGCATGCCGGCCAGCTTCAGGCGACGCCGCACCCAGTAGGGACTGGGTCTGATCTCGACATCACGGATCAGCGCCAGCGTGAAACGCGGGTTGAGCGACGAGTCGCTGATCTCGATGCTGACTTTGCCCGCAATGGACTCACCCGAGGTTTTCAACTCGTATTGAGGCTTTTTCAGCGGCTGGTTGGTCAGGGCTGCCACCTCGCGCGCGATACCGAGGATATTAACGTTGCGCGCATTATTCGGCAGGATGCTCACTTCCAGCACGGCATCGCCCAGGTAATCGGCCAGCGCCGCGCCGACGGGAGCATCGTCATCCAGGAAAATCACACCTTCGTGGTCGTCGGAAATACCCAGCTCAAACTCCGAGCAAACCATGGAATAGGAATCGACGCCGCGGATCTTAGTGCGTTTGAGCGTGCTGAGCATGTGCCCCTCGGCGTGGCCGTCGTAAAGCGTGGAGCCCTCCTTGGCGTAAGCCACTTTGATCGGCTTTTCGAGCTTCTGCCCCTTGAACGGGAACAGGTTCGGGGCGCCGGTCAGCACTACATGCTGCTCCTTGCCGTCATAGAGGTCGCATAGGGTCAGCCGGTCCGCATTGGGATGCGGGTTGACGGCGCGCACCTCGGCCACCACAATTTTGTCTTTGTCCCACGAGATGCCGTTGATCTTGAAACCGTACTTATTCTCTGCGGGCAGCTCCCATCCCACATAGTGGATTTCCTCCACTTCCAGGCCAGAGACGGTCAAGAGGCGGGCAAGTTCTTCGATGGGGATATTGATATCAACGTAATCTTTGAGCCAGGAAACAGGTACTTTCATAAGACCTCCGGATAATTAGAGAGAAGATGTCAGAGATAAGTTGGATTTTCCACGTCAAAATTCTCTGTGATGTAGATACTCGGTTCTTCGCTCACAGAATGTTTCGGGCCAGATTCATTTGCGCCTTGTTTGGTTTTCATCAGGTAGCCGATATATCCATTGATCATCTTCTCAATTTCTTCGCCTTCTTTTTCTAGGCTTGTATAAATTCCGGTGGGAATGAAACCGGCCTCGTGACAGAACAAGAGATGGCTGAGCGTTTCTGCCAGAGAACCTCTGGCAATATAACAGAAGCGGACATTTTCTTGATAATAGAAACGGCCATGTCCTTCAGCAATGTTGGCCGCAATACTGACCGATGAGCGCCGCAATTGTTGAGCAAGTCCCCATTTTTCATCAGGCGGGAGTTTTGGCAGGACTTCACCATAGATTTTCAGCGCGAAATCCTTGGCTCGTTTCCAAACATCCAACCTCTTCAAGCTCTGTACACTCATCTCAAATCTCCTTCTTTCTTTTCTCTTTTCTCTGATATTCTCTTTTCTCTGAGCCTAAAACTGCTCCAGGAAACGAATATCGTTTCCCCAGAAATAGCGAATGTCGTTCATACGATGCAGCAGCATGGTCTGGCGCTGCGGACCCATCCCGAATGCGAAACCGGTATACCGGCGCGGGTCATAGCCGCCGTTCTTCAGGACTACCGGGTGGACCATGCCGCAGCCCAGGATCTCCAGCCAGCCGGAATTCTTGCAAACCGGGCAGCCCTCGCCGCCGCAGACGAAACATTCCACGTCCACTTCAGCAGATGGCTCGGTGAAGGGAAAGTACGAGGCGCGGAAACGAATTTTGGCCTGCGGCCCAAACATGCGCCGCGCAAAATCGGCCAGCGTGCCTTTCAGGTCCCCATAGGTAATATTCTCGCCCACTGCAAGGCCTTCTACCTGGTAGAACTGCACTTCCGAGCGCGCGGTAATCTGCTCGTAGCGGTAGCACATGCCCGGCAGGGCAATGCGGATGGATGACGGGTTATCGGGATCCGCGGCGGAAAACTCACGCATGGCCCGGATCTGGCCGGGGGAGGTGTGCGTGCGCAGGAGTAGCGGGTTATCGCCGCGATCTTGTGTTTCAATATAGAAAGAATCTTGCATCTCGCGCGCCGGATGATGCAACGGGAAGTTCAAGGCCTGGAAATTCATCTCGTCGGTTTCGATATCCGGTGAGGTATAGACCTGGAAACCCATCTCGGCCAGGATGGCGAGGATGCGGCGCAGGGTCATCGTGGCCGGGTGCAGCCGTCCCCGGCGGATGGGGCGCCCTGGCAGGGTGACGTCCAGTTTTTCCGAGGAAAGCGAGGCTGCCAGAGCGGATTGTTTGATAGCCTGGGCCTTCTCGGCAAAAGCGCTTTCAAGCGCCAGCTTTACCTGGTTGGCACGCTGGCCTACAAGCGGACGTTCCTCTTTGGAAAGGGTGCCAAGCTGGCTGAAAACATTCATTACTTCCGAGCTGCGGCCGAGATTGGTCACGCGCCAGGCTTCCAGGGCCGCTTCATCGTTGATCGAGGCCAGCGACTCGAGCAGCGTTTTTTCGATTTCGTTCAATTTGTCGAGCATATCTACCTCCGCACCAGATTATTCCAAACAAAAACTCCCGTCCGCCATGGGACGGGAGTAATTTTCCCGCGGTACCACCCAAATTGACCATCCCATGATGAAACCTAGGATTGGTCCACTTTATGCCGACCATCATCGGCTTCCCCGCTAACGCCGGGGCTGCGGCTCAGACTACTCGTTGGGGCACAACGTCCTGTACCCTTATATTCACCTGAGCGGCTCAAGAGGGAACTTCGACCGGTTTGCGTTGAGCGGGGATCTCAGCTCTTTTTCCCACGCATCTCTGGCAACGTCCGCCAATTTACTTTCCTCTGTCATTGCCGTTAGAAAGGCTCGCCTGTTAGGCACTATTATCGCCAGAATCGCATGGCTGTCAAGCCTTAACGGATGCCGCTGTCGTAACTGATGCTCAACTGCGTGAACTGCCCGGCAATGACCGTAAAAGACTGTTCCCGCCCGATTGGCAAGGCCGAGCTATTTGGGCTTTCAGGGCGAAGGATGTAATCGCCGGGATTAAGACTAATGCGAAATTTCCCCTCGGCATCGGTAGTAAACTGCGAAATTTTCTGGCCTGAGGCAGCCAGTATGCTCAACGTGGCCTGATAGGGCTTATCGGCGCAAGCTGGATCATCCGGTTGGACTACCGGACAGGTGGGGCCGAGCAGAACCTGGCCTTCGATGCCGCTGCTTCCGTCTGGCGTGGGAGTGACCGAACAGGCAATCAGCGAGATCAGCAACAGGGATACGAACATGAAGCGTCTCATAGGTCATTCCTCCTGTATGGTTAACGTTGCCAATTCTTACATGTTCCACAAAGACAGAGCGACATCGGAAGATCGCGTTGATGACAATTTTGCGTTGTTTCGTTTACATGATTATAAAAACATGGGCGACCAGCACTGCTGGTCGCCCATGTGAAAGAGTTTGGTTTAGTAATCCATTCCCATACCGCCGCCCGGAGGCATGGCAGGTGCTTTATCCTTCTCCGGCGCATCCGTGATGAGCACCTCAGTGGTGAGCATCATCGCCGCAATAGAAGCGGCATTTTCCAGCGCGCCGCGCACGACCTTAACCGGGTCGATGACGCCGGCCTTGATCATATCGGTGAACTCGCCGGTCAGAACGTTGTAACCAATGTTTTTGTTCTTCTTGGCAGCTGATTCACGTCGTACGCCATCGATGATGACAGAGCCATCCTGGCCGGCATTGGAAGCCAGCCTGCGGATCGGGGCTTCGAGCGCCTTGCGGACGATGGTCACACCAATCTGGGCATCTTCGTCATCCATCTTCACGCCTTCGAGGGTGGAAGCAGCATTGATCAGGGAAATTTCACCGCCAGGAACGATGCCCTCTTCCACAGCTGCGCGGGCAGCAGAGAGGGCGTCTTCGACGCGATGCTTCTTTTCCTTGAGTTCTGTCTCGGTTGCAGCGCCAACGCGGATGATGGCCACGCCGCCGGAAAGTTTCGCCAGGCGTTCCTGGAGTTTTTCCTTGTCGTAGTCGCTGGTGCTCTTGTCGATCTCGACGCGGATCTGGTCGATGCGGCCCTTGATTCCAGCCGGATCACCCTTGCCGCCGATAATTGTTGTGTTGTCTTTATCAGCCACAACCTTCTCGGCGTGGCCCAAATCTGCAATTGTGGCAGTTTCCAACTTGCGGCCGGTCTCTTCAGAGATGACAGTGCCGCCGGTCAACTTGGCAATATCTTCAAGCATGGCTTTGCGGCGGTCGCCGAAGCCGGGGGCCTTGATGGCCAGCACGTTCAGCATGCCGCGCAGCTTGTTCAACACCAGGGTAGCCAACGCTTCGCCATCGATATCTTCGGCGATGATGACCAGTTCGCGCTTGCCAAGCTGGACGAGTTTCTCGAGAATGGGGACAATATCTTGCGCGGCCGAAATCTTCTTCTCATTGATCAGAATATATGCATCAGCGATGATCGATTCCATATGGTCGGTATCGGTGATGAAGTACGCCGAGATGTAGCCGCGGTCGAACTGCATACCCTCGACATATTCTGTCTCGAACTGCATCGACTTGGATTCTTCTACAGTAATGACACCGTCTTTGCCGACCTTGTCCATCACATCGGCTATCAGGCCGCCGATTTCAGCATCCGCTGCAGAGTTGGTCGCAACTGAGGCGATCTCTTCCTTGGTATTGATGCTGACGGCCGTCTTGCGCAGCTCAGCCACAATTGTGTCGGTGGCCTTCTCAATGCCGCGCTTGAGCATCATCGGGTTGTAGCCCGCAGCCAGGGCCTTCAAGCCTTCGGTCACAATAGCATGCGCCAGAACGGTCGAGGTGGTCGTACCATCCCCGGCGATATCGTTGGTCTTCTGGGCCGCTTCCTTTAGCAGTTGGGCGCCCATATTTTCAAACGGGTCTTCCAGCTCGATTTCCTTGGCAACCGAAACGCCATCATGAGTGACGGTGGGGGAGCCGAACTTGCGGTCCACAGCCACATTGCGGCCCTTGGGGCCAAGCGTGGTGCCAACAGCGTTGGCAACAACATCCATGCCGTTCTTAAGCTTACGGCGGGCTTCTTCCGTAAATACGAGTTGCTTTGCAGCCATAGTTATTCCTCCGTAAGATTACTTGCTGTCAACAATACCGAGCAGGTCGGTTTCGCGCAGGATCAGCAATTTCTTGCCGTCCAGTTTCAATTCCGTGCCAGCGTACTTGGCGAACAGGACCTTGTCGCCAACTTTCACGTCCATGGCAATACGCTTGCCATCATCATCACGTTCGCCCGGGCCAGCTGCCAGGACCATGCCCGTCTGGGGCTTTTCCTTGGCGGTGTCGGGGAGAACAATGCCGCTCGCGGTCACATCTTCCTGTTCGATGGGTTCGACCACAACACGGTTGCCGAGAGGTTTAATCGAAATGCTCATACACGCCTCCTGAGTTAGAATAATTTGGATTCATAATACGCATCATTTTAGCACTCACATATAGTGAGTGCTAATCTATGATACCTTTCTCAGGCAAGCGCGTCAAGAGGATTTAACAGGCTCTTATACTTCTCTGACATTTGCCCCGCTCCATCGTTTTATCCGTACAACCTGCCGCCTGTCGGCTTTATTGATTGTTACCCGAGCATTCTCCTGCCTTTTGCGCTCCGTTCTTTTACTGATAATTTACCGGAGTAGGCGTTTCCGTCAGCCTCATGGAAGAAGGTGTCGGGGAGAGTGATGCGGGGGCTGTCCCTGCCGGGGTGGCCGTAGCCTGGATGGGGGTTGGCTTCCCGATCGACTGGCAGATCGTCTCGCCGTCGCTGACAATATCGAGCACAATTTTCTTGAATGCTTGACTGTCCTGATCCTTACCGAAAGGATATGCTCGCAGTTCGTTGAATATTGGGATGGCATCGGGACATTTATTATCCTTTGGGCGGCTAAGGGCTGCCAACACAGAGCCGTATGTGTAGTAATAGACCAGCGAGCCATCCGTGAGTTTTAAACCCTGGACTTCTACGCCGATCTCGTCCGGGTCGCAACCAGCGCGGGCCTCACAGCTTTCAGGGGGCGTACAGCCGCGCACGGCGCATTTCAAGGCTGGGATCGCGCCTTCGTAGTTGCGCGATTTGAAAAATATGATCCCTAACTGGCCGTAAACATCCGCATCGTTTGGTCGGAATTTGAGCGCTTTTAACACGTTGCGCCCGGCAATGAAATAATCACCCATTTGGGAATATGTTTTGGAAATAGACAGATAGGGAATCGGGTCTTTCACACCCAACTGGTCGTTGATCTTTGCTGCTTTGGCAAAATACTCAAGGGAACTTTCATATAAGGCCTTTTGCTGGCTGTCGATGGTACTTGAAAAAGCCAGACGACGGTAGTTTGCACCTGCGTACAAGTACAGGAAAGTCATATTTGGTGCCAGGAGAATGGCTTTATTGTATTCTTCAATCGCCTGGTTATAGGCTCCTTCTGATTCCAGCAGGTAAGCATACACGCGATGGACATCCATCAGGTCATCGCCACCATCCAGCGCCTGTAGAATATATTGTTCGGCCTGGGCCAGCTTTTGCTCGTCGACGAGGATCTCGGCATAATAGGCCAACGCCAGGGTATTGGTATTATCCAATTGCCGCGCGCGGGTGGCTGCCTGTTCAGCCTGGAGAAGTAGAGAATCTTTCTCGTCTCCAGAAGTATTGGTGGCATTCCAGTCCAGCACAAAGGATCGGATGGCCGCGACTTTGCTGTCGTCAGGGGCCAAGTGGCTTGCCTGGTTTATAGAGACGAGGGCCGCCTGCAAGGCAGCGCTCCTGGCTGCGTCTGTGGTCACCAGAAGAGATGAATAAGCCTGGATGCGCGCCAGACGAGCCCACACCTGAGCATCATTCGGGTCGACTTCGATCGCTTTCTGGTAAGCGGCGATGGAGGCGCTTAATTCGCCGGCGGTAAAATGTGCATCCCCTTCAGATGCATAGGAGAGTGCAGCGCGTGTGGGTGTTGGGGTAGATTGACCGATCGGTGTGATTTGCTTTTGGTTGACACCATAAACCAGCCACAATCCGACCAGAATCAAGACGGCCCACAAAAACATGCGGTACAGATTTGGGCTGGACCGGCTATTAAATAAGGGGCGGCGCGGGGAAATATTCATAGAAACTTATGGAACGGGCGTGATGGTGGTCGTTTCGCCAGGGGTCAAAAGGATGGCGGGCGTTTCCGATCCTCCAGTGACGGAGGTAGCTTGGGCTGCCTGGCTGCATAAGCGGTTGATTTCATCTGCATTGAAAACAGAAGTTTCATCCCCCGGAAGTTTGGTCCGGATTTCCTGGGCAACGAGCACCGCTTCACCGCAGCGTGGCGGCTTCAGCTTTGCCAGCGCTAAACCATAGACAGAATAATATTCGGCAGCCCGTCCTGTATCGGTCACTTCCATCGATTTGATCACAGTCCCATTATCCAGAGTACCGCCTTTAACTACCAGAGCCAGTTCGCGGATTGCATCAGGATACTTCAAATTACGATAAAACATTACACCCAGATTACCATGTAGCCATGTCTCGGCAGGCGCAATACCAACAGCTGTTTGGGCATACTGCAATGCCGTACCAAATTGACCGAGCGTGGCATAAATCCGGGAAATATAAAAATTTGGCAGCGGGTCAGTAGGATTGAGCGCGATGGCGTTTGTATACGCCTCGACCGCTTCGTTACTCAAATCCAACGCCTGATAACTCAAGCCAAGTTTTACGTATAAGTCTTCGATATTCTTATTGATCGCAATCGCCGCCTGGTATTCTCCGATTGCCAACTCATAGTTCTGGGTAACGTAAAGTACATAGCCGCGCGCTCGGTGCGCTTCAAGCAAGCCAGGGTCCAATTCCAGCGCTGTCCTCGACTCTACACCTGCTTTCTCGACGGCATCTAACCGGCCACCTGGATTGCTGGCGATGATGTCTCCCAGAAGTTCGGCATAGTAGGCATGTGCCAGGGCGTTTTTATCGTCGAGTTTCAGCGCGGATTGGATTGAAGTTTCAGACTCAAGATATTTGCCCTGAAAATCCAGTGCCCAGCCACGCACTCCGTGCGCAGTAGAATTATTGGGGTTAAGCAAGAGGGCATATTCTGCGCTTTTCTGAGCGTCTTCATACTTTCCGAACCAGACTTGTGCCCTGGCCATGGCAATATAGGTAGCAGCATCTTTTGGCCTGGCATGAATGACCTGAGAATAAGCCTCAATCGCCTGGCTGAATTTACCCTGCCTGTATAACTCCTGCGCATCTGTGACATAGGATTCAGGATCACGGGTTGGCGTAAGAGTGGGAATTCCGATTGGCTGAACAGTAGGGATAATGAACTGATTTATATAGATTGCCACCCCCACCACTGCTGCCAGGAACATAATTCTGAGTAAGTTAACCGGCTTGCGCCGTTTACCCATACTCCATTTACTTCCACGTAGATACATATGACCTTATCTTACCATCTGAAACAAACCAACGTCAAGCAAGGTTGAAAGATGTTAACATGATTCTTAGTCTATTTCCCTGAAATTCAGACATCAATTCGTGTCTGAAAGAAAGCGTCTGAACCGTTCTCATACTTGAATCTCGGTTTTCTGGGTTTACAACAAGCCGCAGCCCGCGTAGAATGAGCACATGCGCTTCGACGTGTTTACCCTCCTGCCCGAAGTATTTAGCCCTTACCTGCAAGTCAGTATACTAGACAAAGCTGCCAGTCGCGGCCTGATCGAGGTGCAGCTCCACAACATTCGCGATTATACCCATGACAAACATCATACCACTGACGATACTCCCTATGGTGGCGGCGGAGGCATGGTAATAAAACCGGAGCCGGTTTTTGAAGCCGTGGAAAGCATCCTCGGCGCGCCGCCTAACTGCCCGGTCATTTTGCTTACCCCACAGGGACGCGTATTCAATCAGGATATTGCCCGAGAACTGGCGGCGTATCAGCAGATTGCTTTGGTCTGCGGGCGATACGAAGGCATCGATGAACGCATCCGTGAGGATTTGGTGACAGATCAAATCTCGATCGGCGATTATGTTTTAACCGGGGGCGAGTTGCCGGCCATGATCCTGATCGACGCGCTCTCACGGCTGCTTCCCGGTGTGCTGGGCGACCCGGACGGAGCCGCAGATGACTCCCACTCCTCGGGACTGCTTGAATACCCGCATTACACTCGTCCGCCAGAATTCCGCGGCCATAGCGTGCCCGAAGTGCTGCTTTCCGGAGACCACGGCAAAATCATAAAGTGGCGGCGGGAACAATCGCTCATGCGCACGCTTCAGCATCGGCACGACCTGCTTGCATCCGCTCCTTTGACGGATGAGGATAAAAAATTCTTGAAAAGTCTGGGTTACAATAGCGAAAAATGAGAAGAAATAAGCAGGTTTATACCACATGGGTTTTCCTGGTTGTGGCTGCAATGTTGATTCCCGGCTGTGGCCCATCTACCCCCGATTGCGCCAAACCGGAAAATTTTTGCATTGGCCTGGTGACAAATTTGGGCAAGGTCAATGACGAATCCTTCAACCAACTGGCCTGGGAAGGCCTGAAACAGGCAGAGCGTGATTTGGGGGCCTACGCCCAATATATCGAAAGTGTGGATATAAAGGATTATGATAAGAATATTGCCACCTTTGCAAATGCCGGTTACGATGTGATCGTGACAGTTGGGTACAGCCAGAAAAAAATCACCACGAATGCGGCCTCGAAATACCCAAAGATATATTTCATTGGCGTAGACCAACCCCAGGATCCCGATAAATCCCTCCCTCGGAACCTGACCGGGCTGACCTTCCCGGAAGATCAGGCCGGTTTCCTGGCTGGCGCGCTTGCAGCGCAGATGACCAGGTCCAATAAAATTGGTGCGGTCTGCGGGCCCGATTGGTTCCCACCTGCTTCGCGTTATCGTACAGGCTTCAAGGCTGGTGCTACTTATATTCACCCGGCGGTGGAAGTAACGATTGTGTGCCACAATGATATCGGCTTCAACGAGAGTATCTATGACCCAGAATGGGATGCTGCAACTGCCAATACGATGATCGATAATGGTGTCGACGTCATCTTCGGCGCTGGCGGAACTGATAAGAACGGCGCCGTGATGGCCGCTGCACAACGTGATATCTATGCCATCGGAGTCAATACTGATCAGTATCTAACTCTGCGCGAAGCACGAAAAGTTTTGCTCTCCAGTGTGATCAAGCTAATCACTCAAGGTGTCTTTGCTTTGATCAAAGCTGCCCGCGATGGGAATTTCCCCGGGGGCGAGTTCCCCGGGCATGTCGGTTATGCTCCGTTTCATGATCTGGCTGACCAAGTCCCCCGCAGGGTAAGAGTGAAAATGGATAAAATCCAAAAAGGCTTGGCAGATGGGTCAATCGGGCCGGATGTCACACCCAGCAGTGCGACTGAGATTCCCAGCGGGAGCAGGCCCACGCCCACGCCGACGGCCACAGTGCAGCCGTAAATGTAGCCAAGTTCCGGGGGGAGTTATATTATTCTGAGGCCGGATGACGTAGAATGAGGCTGGAATGCCATATCCATGTGGACCTCCTCTGGGCTTGCGCTTTTTGTTATAATCATCAGCGTTATGATGAAAGGAAAAGGAAATGAAAATGAACAATTGTCGAAACATTCCTGTGCTGATTGCACTGGCACTATTTCTAAGTGCCTGCAGCGGTTCAGCCACACCGGATGCCGCAGCCATTGCTACTTCCGCGGTGCAGACTGTGGAGGCGCGTTATACTGATCAGGCTGCTCAGGAGCCCACTGAAACAAGTACGCCCACGCTGATAGTCCTACCTGCGTCCCAAACACCGGCTGTTCTGCCGGCAACGTCGACTCCGCAGCCTCTGGACAGCAATGGCAAGCCCTGTTATGCCGCCACTGTGCAAGATATTACCATCCCGGATGGCATGATCGTCGCGCCAGGCGGCACCTTTACCAAAACCTGGCGTCTATTGAATAAAGGCAACTGCGTATGGGATTCGAGTTATGCGCTCACATTCGATAGTGGCGATTCGATGGGAACCGTCCTCAAGGTACCGCTTACTACAAGAGTCTTGCCTGAACAGAGTGTTGACATCTCTGTTCCCCTGACTGCTCCCAGCACAGACGGGGTGTATACTGGCTACTGGCGGATCGCTACGCCCTTTGGCGGAACCTTTGGGGTCGGTAAATATGACCAATCGATTTATGTGCAAATCACAGTCAGTTCCAAACCGGGCCGTGATGAGGGAGTTTCTAACCTGACCGTCGGGCTGTATGAGCGCAAACCGCAGAACGGTTGCAGTACAGGCAATATTGCCGCCGCATACACTTTTAGCGCTGTGATCACCGCGAACACCGCAATAGAGGTTGTGTATCATTGGAACCGTCTTCCGTACGATGGGTCGAAGCCAGAGGGGGGCAAACTGACTTTTAAGGATGCCGGGTCAAAAACCGTTTACTTTACCTGGAATATGCAACACGAATCCGTTCAAGATATCGACCGTTCGGTGACCCTTGAAATCGATAATCCGGGAACGCTTATCTCTCAAAAGGTGCACTTCGACTTCACCTGCGATCAATAAAGCTCAAGACCGGGGCTGAACCAGCCCCGGTCTTGATTTAGAAATTGGGGGTAAAATTTGCAAAAAGGGAGAAGCCGATGAGAAATTATTCCGTCCCAACTCTTATTGTTGTGCTGGGCTTGATGCTTTCCGGGTGCGGGAATCGTCAGCCCGGAAACAGCCCAGGGGTTATCTTTACTGCTGCAGCACAGACGTTGGAAGTAGAATTGACGCAGAGCGCTCCCTTTGCTCCAACCAATTTTCCTGCAACCGGCTTGCCTTCGGCCAGTTCCTCCCCAGCCACAACAGCGCTCCCTTTGCGAACAGACACACCCGTTCAGACTGCAGCAGTCACTGCCGGCCCTGCCCAGCCGTGTGATGCGGCGAAATTTATCGCCGATGTAACCATCCCGGATCATACTAAGCTCAGCGCTGGCGAGAGTTTTATCAAGACCTGGCGATTCGCGAACATTGGCAGCTGCACATGGGATCCATCTTATACGCTTGTATTTGATGCCGGAGACTTGATCGGCGGACCTGCCAATCTGCCTTTACCCGGCAGCGTGGCTCCCGGTGGGCAAGTGGATATTTCCGTCACCCTCCAGGCTCCCTCCGCAGCCGGGAGCTATCGCGGCTACTGGCGCCTGCGCAACCCGGCCGGTGTAATGCTCCCGGTATCAAATGGATATAACAATAAGTCATTCTATGTTGATATTCAGGTGAAGAACGGTGGCGGCGGCCATAAATTTGCTGTGACAGAGGTCACATTTAAAGTTTCACATTCAGGTAACTGCTCATCAGGGATATATACGGTGACGGCCAGGCTTACAACAAATGGCGCCGGCGACGTGGCTTACACGTGGAGGCGTAGCGATGGCGTCAGCGAACCATTGAGCATTGGAACATTGATTTTCTCCGCTGCCGGAACCCAGATTATTTCTTATGATTGGCCCTCGGGAGCAACAGGCTTATCCATGACCCTTTATATCGACAATCCCAATCAGCAAGACTTTGGTACGGCGTTACTGAACTGTCCGTAAGTAGGAAGCCATAAAAAAGGAAATTCCATCTCTTTCGAACAGGAACTTTTTGAGGACTCTGATCGTCTAAAGAAAGTCATCCATTCGATAAGGACGGAATTATGCGTTCAACCTTCAAATTCTTACTCTTTGTATCCATAATGCCCCTCGGCCTGGTGGCCTGCAATTTGCCCTCCGGAACACCCAATGCTGCTGCTACGCTAGAGGCTATGACTACGGTTCAAGCCGCCACGCTGCAGGCTTTGCAGACACAGGCTCAGAGCACCCTTACGCCAGTACCACTGCCCACACTTGGATTTCCAACTCTGCCTGCGCTGGGCAGTACAACTCCGCTTCCGGGCGCGAAAACAGCCACTCCATTTACTTTCTGTGACTGGGCAGCGTATGTCAAAGATGTGACCATACCCGACGGAACGATTTTTGCCCCTGGCACGCAGTTCACCAAGACGTGGCGGCTGCAAAATATCGGCACCTGTACATGGGCTTCATCCTACAGTCTGGCTTTCTTCAGCGGCGATCTGATGAATGGAGCAGTTACATCAAACCTGCCTGCCACTGTCTATCCCGGCCAAATTGTAGACATCTCAGTCAAACTCAGCGCACCTGCCAATGAAGGTAGCCACCGCGGTTACTGGGTTCTGCGAAATGCCTCCGGTGTCATTTTTGGTATTGGCAATTCAGCCAAAGACGCGTTTTACGTTGATATCAAGGTAGTCGGCGGAATGACCACAGTCTTCGACTTTGCCGCAAATTATTGTACTGCCGACTGGCGCTCGGGCGCCGGTGACCTGGGTTGCCCCGGCAATGTTGGCAGTAAACATGGCTACGTCACCAAAGTAGATAATCCGCAGTTGGAAAACGGTACGAACTATAATGGCGTGGGTATTCTGACTGTGCCGGAGAAGGTTTACAATGGCTACCTGAAGGGTTTTTACCAGCCCTCTACTGCCTTCGCCGTCAAACACGGCGACCGTTTCCGCAGCATCATCAACTGCCAGTATCAGGCTACCGGCTGCAACGTCGTTTTCCGCCTTGATTACCAGATTGGCAGTTCGGTCAAAACCTTTTGGCAATTCACAGAAGTCTATGAAGGCCAGTATTACACAGTAGATCTGGATCTCAATTCACTGGCCGGAAATGATGTTAAATTCATCCTGATTGTCCAGGCCAACGGTTCCGCAGATGCAGATAAGCCGCTCTGGGTTGCACCGCGCATTGATCGGCCGTCTCATCTCATTACACCTTCGGCGACACCAACCAAAACGCCTTCGTCTACAATGACTTCCACCAGCGTACCAACATTTACGCCCACGCCTACAATGACGTTCACCCTTACCCCAACGGAGACCGTTACTCCGACCCCAACGCCCTGACCTACGCATAAATCCAGTAGGGGAGAGAGGCCATACAGGCCTCTCTCCCCTACTACATCAAAGACTCCCGGCTGCTTAAGATATAATACAACACGATAAAAGTATGCTAGGCCCATCATGAGCCTGGCCAATTCTCCGGAGGTACAATGTTTCGCCTAAAGAAGATTGTCTTGTTCATCCTGACCAGCCTGGTGCTTGTGGCGCTCTCAGCCTGCACTCTTGGGCAGGCCGACCAGCCCACGCCCACCCCGGTGGACTTGAACGCAGTAAAGACCTCAGCGGCTGCCACAGCCTTTGTGGAATTGACGAAAATTGCCGCGGCCGTGCCGCCGACATCCACAGCCACCATTCCTGCCTCTGATACACCCACACAGTCGCCGACCGATACATTGGCGCCCGGCGCGCCAACGCTAACGCTAACAGCAACCCAGCTTATTATTGGTGGTGCAACCGATATAACCCCCATCCCTAGCTTCACACCCCTCCCGTCTGGAGGTGGTTCCAGCGGTCCAGTCTGCAAAAATTCCCAATATGGGGGTGATCTTACGATTCCTGATGGCACCGTATTCAAGCCTTGGGAAAAATTCACCAAAGGCTGGAATGTTAAGAACACTGGTACCTGTAAATGGGACGAAGGCTTTTATTTTGCTGGTTTGGCTGGTCCTCCCAGCATGACGGCCCATCCTTACTATTTTCAATATAAAAAGGATTATATCGGCCCAGGTGAATCGGTTAACATTTACATCAATATGTATGCGCCGGGTGATCCGGGGGATTATGTTGCGCATTGGCACATGTACGACGATCTTGGTAAACCATTCGGCGGCGATTTTACGGTTGTGATCAAAGTGGTCAAATAGGCTTATGGCCTTTCAACCCCGCCCCGTTTTTTACCGGGCGGGGTTTTTTGTTGCGTACCGCCTTGCAGACGGTATATAATGGTAACAGGCACGTCCGAATGCATCCATCTTCGTTCTCCAAAAACAGGTGTGCTATGAAAATAAGTTTTTTTGTCTATACCCTCCTCATGCTTGTGTTTCTCACATCCTGCGCTGGCAGTTCAACCGGGCCGACTCCTACGCCGGTGGACATTGGCGCCATACAGACCGCTGCCGTCGAGACAGTTGTTGCGCCCCTGACCCAGACTGCTGCTGCGTTCACACCGCCGCCCATTGACACAGAAATCCCCACGCTTACCCCCGAGCCCAGCCAGAGCCCAACTCCGTCTGGCAGTCCTACGCCCAACATCTGCAATAAAATGGAGTTCGTCAGCGATTCAAGTGTGCCTGATGGCACTACCATGACAGCGGGGCAGGAATTCGTAAAGACATGGAAGGTGAAAAATACAGGTCCCTGCGCCTGGACAACCGCTTATACCATAGTCTACGGATATGGTGACAGCAAATTGGGTGGGCAAACAACGGCTCTTACTGCTCGGGTAGAGCCCAATACCGAAGCTGAAATCTCTATCACTCTCAAGGCTCCGGTAACGCCGAACACTTATCATAGTTACTGGCGCCTGGCCGACAACAACGGTTATCCTTTTGGCACGGTTCTCACAGTCGTGATTATTGTCCAATGAATCCGGCGGAACTCGCCAAGCTTCTCAAAGAAAAAGCCCGCCAGCTTGGTTTCATGCTGGCGGGCATTACCAAGCCTGCCCCTCCCGAACATTTCGATGTTTTTCAGCGCTGGCTTGATGCAGACCATCATGGTAGCATGACCTACCTGGCCGAGAAAACTGCCGTCGAGAACCGCGCAGACCCCGGGCGGATCCTACCTGAATGTCGCTCCATCCTCGTCTTGGGGATACCTTATTTCAATCCATCACCTGCTCCACCGTTTCAGGGGCCACCTCCTCACGGACAGGTTGCAGCCTACGCTTGGGGAGACGATTATCACCTCGTTCTTCCTGAGCGCCTGCGGGCCCTGGTGTCCTTTCTCGAAGAACAGGTTGGGCATCCCATCCGCAACCGCTGGTACACCGATACGGGCCCGATCCTTGAACGCGATTTAGCGATGCGTGCCGGGCTGGGCTGGATCGGGAAAAATACCTGCCTGATCAATCCCAAAAGCGGCTCGTACTTCCTGCTGGCCGAAATCCTGCTCGGGCTGGATCTGCCGCCGGACGAGCCTTTTGTCAGTGACCACTGCGGTTCCTGTACACGCTGCATCGACGCCTGCCCGACGGATTGCATCCTGCCTGACCGCACCATCGACGCGCGGCGCTGCATCTCTTACCTGACCATCGAAAACAAAGCCGAAATCCCTGAAGACTTGCGAGCCCCATCTGGTGAATGGGTCTTTGGTTGCGACATCTGCCAGGTGGTCTGCCCGTGGAATATCCGTTTCGCCCCTGAAAGTGGCGACCTGTCTTTTGCGCCTCGTCCTGGCGTGGCGCAGCCTTCATTGCAGAATGAACTGGCGCTGACGCCGCAGGAATTCAACAAAAAATTCAAAAACAGCCCACTCAAGCGTGCCAAGCGCCGCGGGTATTTGAGAAACGCAGCCGTTGCCGCGGGAAATTCGGGACAAAAGATCATCCTCCCTGTGCTGCAATCTGCGGCGAATGACAATGAAGAGCTCGTCTGCGAGCATGCAAAATGGGCCATTAAAGAATTGGAGAAACCATAAATGCATTTGTTGATTGCCACCGAAAATCCGGGAAAAGTAAAGGAAATCCAGGCCCTGCTTGAGGGGTTGGATGTGGAACTGGTCACGCCGAAAAGCCTGGGCCTGGAGCTGAAAGTCGTCGAGGACGGCGCAACTTATGAGGAAAACGCCGGGAAAAAGGCCCTTGCTTATGCCCAAGCCAGTGGATTGATTTCTCTTGCAGACGACTCGGGCCTGGAAGTGGACGCACTTGGCGGGGCGCCCGGGCTGTATTCGGCCCGTTATTCCCCATTGCCAAATGCCACAGATGCCGATCGCCGCGCTTATCTACTGCAAAACCTGCAGGGGAAACCACATCCCTGGACGGCGCATTTCCACGCTACGATTGCCATAGCGACTCCTGAAGGCGTACTGTACTTTGCGGATGGAAACTGTTACGGGGAGATCATCGCTGAAGAGCGCGGCGAGAATGGCTTCGGATATGATCCGATCTTTTTGGTCCCGGCGCTGGATCGCACTACGGCAGAGTTGTCAATGGATGAAAAAAACCGTCTCAGTCATCGTGCATTGGCGGTCCAAAGTGCTAAGCCTATTTTGCAAAAATTGATCAAGTAGATTAATCCCGACTACCGGGCTGGTACTCAATCCTGGTTAAGAAGAATTGTAAAATATTTACCACGACCAGCGGATTTTCGAGGATAACCATATGCCCTGCTCCATCAATCGTCTGGAGCAGGGAATTTTTTATTTTCTGATGCATACTTTGCGAATAGTGCGGCGCAAGCATTTTGTCTTCGGTGGCTGATACGATCAGAGTAGGAACTTTTACACGCCCTAGCCGGGTGGTTGCATCAAAAGCGTTGCAGGCTAAAAAATCGCTATGCAGCACCGACGAGCGGATCTCACTCATACGCTGTAGGGCGGTTTCTTTGAGCCGCAGATCAATCTGCGGACCGAAAGCCAGTTCGCCAATGGTTTTTATTGCGAGCGGAAAGGTGGCGAGGCTAGCCGTATTTTCAAGCAATCCAGCAGGCAGGCGCAGGCACGAGCCTGCATTAATCATGGCAATGCCGAGTGTGCGGCGAGCGTGATGCAGAGCCAATTCCAAGGCAATCGCTCCGCCCATAGAGTGACCAACGAATACTGCCTTGCGAAGTTTGAGTTTGTCCATAAAGTCCAGCACACAGCGAGCATAATCAGCAATGGACTGGCGGCCAATCCCTTCAGATTTGCCGTGCCCGGGCAGGTCGAGTGCGTAGATACGCTGGCCGGCCATGCGGCGCAACTCCGGTGGCCAGTATAAATGGTTCGCGCCCGCACCGTGCAGCAGGATAACTGCTGGCCTGGCCCAGTCGTCATCGCCATTTGCAAAATAATACATATCGGCTGCTTGTGGCATGATTACCCTTTGTAATAAAAAAATTCGCCTGAGAGAAGTTCGGGCGAATTGTACCGTAAATTCATCGGCACACGTACCCCAAAGTGCTGGGCACGTGATACTTCAAAGTACGCGGGATGCGCACCGCAATTTTATGGGACCAGACTACGTTTGTTGCGCACGATCGCGGGCATGATGCAATAGATCAGCGGCTTCTTCGGTAAGAGGAATAAAGACCTGAATTTTCGCACCCTTGCCAGGAGCGGAGTCGATATGCAGGATGCCATTGACCAGTTCGGTGCGCTCGCGCAGGTTGACCATGCCCAGGCTGCCGCGCTTGTCGTAGCTCTTATTAACCGCCACCACATCGAATCCAAGCCCATCGTCGGCGATCTCCAGGAAGGCGATATCGGCTTGTTTTGGCAAAGGCTTCAAGCGCACCCAGATATGTGGAGCCTGAGCATGCTTGCGCGCATTATTGACAGCCTCCTCGGCAATATAAAAGATGACGCCAGTCTTGCCCATCTCGAGTTGGCTGGCCAGGTTCTCGTCCACCTGAATGATGACTTCCTGGCTGAACGTCTCTTTCATCTTATCGGCCATGGCTTGCAATGCAGCGCTCAACCCTTGCGATTCGAGTACCAGCGGACGCAGGGTGAAGAGCATATGACGGATTTCTTTTGTGGTACGACGTGCCAGTTCCTCGATTTTTTCAAGCTCTTCGATGGCCGCTTTCGGGTCACGCTCCACCATGCGCCGGGCAAGGTTCACACGCATTGCCATCGCCGCTACGGATTGGGTGGGGCCGTCATGCAGGTCGCGTGCGAGTTTCTTGCGGGCCTCTTCCTGTACCTCGACGATACGCTCTTTTTCATCAGCAATATCCTGATAAAGGCGGGCGTTCTGAATGGCAGTCACTGCCTGGCGGGCGATAATCCCCAGCACATCACAGCGATCACGGGTGAAATAATCCTCATCAGGATGGCCGAAAATCAAGACACCGTATACGTTGAATCCGCTGCGCATTGGGAAGCAATAAATCGAATTGCAGTTCTGCAAACCCACCAACCGGCCCAGTTCAGGGTCGCCGGAGACCTTGCCGGTTACCACCAGGTCGCCTTCTTCAATCACCTTGGCCAACAGGCCCTCTTTAGCCGGGAAACTGAGCCGCAGGTCTGCCTGTGTAAAGCGCCGCGCCGAACCAACCATCAGTTCATCGCCCTGGAAAAGCAGCACCGCGCTCACCAGGCGATCGTCTTTGGGGGTGGCATTTTCGGCTTCGGCATCATCCACATGCAGGGCGTTGACACTCAGATCGAGCGCCGAGTCCAAAACACGCTTATAACTCAGGGTCGCGGTCAACGCTGTGGTCAAATCATAAATGGCACGCAGGCGGTCATTCTCCACCCTGTTTTGTTTCTCGCGCGAGACAATCTGCTTCTGGCGGTTGGCGCGTAACTGACCGATTATCTTCTGGCTGATAAAGCCGAACATGAGGCCCAAACCAACTGTGACGACGATTGCCATAGCGGCAGCCAGAATGCTAGTCCCGAACAGAACAATACCGGCGCCTTCGACAAGCGCTATGGCAATCCCCGCAACCAACCCCCCAAGGAGATCAAAGTAAATTGCACCACTAACCAACGCGAGTAGAATGAGCCATGCCGCCGGGCCGTTGGGCCCTGCTTGCAGGTAGAAAAATATCACCGCAATCAAGATGTCAATTGCCAGACTGATGTGACGATGATAAGCAAGCCGACGGTTCAACCCGGTCAGAATAGTCACGACTACGTTCCAGCCGGCCAACAAGAGCAGGAAAATGCTGGAAAACGAAACAAGCTGATTCCCAACAGACAGTGAGACCGTTGCGCCAAGCAAAACCAGCCAACGCAGGGAAACGATGAACCAGTCTTCGATATAGGGAGAATCCGACTTGTACATAGACCTAATGATAATCGAAACTTGCCGCCTGCCAACCTTCAATTTCATATCAGAAACATTAAGGTTCTGCAAACTTCGGAAAAAGCTGGTAGCAATCGGCTGAATGAGGCTGGAGGCTATACTTTATAACCCATCTTTTCAAGATATGGGCCAAATTTCTCGGCCAATATCTGCTGCTCCTGGGCGGAGTAACGCTCACGGAAGCGCCCCACCTGACCTTTATAAAAATGAGTTCCTTGGCGAGTCTGCACACCTCCGACCGGACGGTATTTCTGGATTACTTCCTTTACCGCTTGATCTTCAAGAGGCAGGCCGAGAAACTGTACAAGCTTGGCTGACTCGATATCATAATCTTGCAGTAAATCCTCGTAACGCATACTGAGCACATCCGGGATTTTCATCCACTGTGCCCAACCTTCCACATATTCCATGAAAAACCCGATCGTTTTTTGAAAATCGGTCAGGTGCGAAAAGGCGTTGGGGCGTCCTTGTCTTTCAAGAATGCGACTGCCATAATCGAACGCCGAGAGCATTGCATCACGCGGATCGCGATAAATATAGGTTGCGCGCATAATCCCGCTCTGGATCAGCGCACGCGCCCAGACCGTCGGTGCGGAATGGGCCTTGATCACGAAGCTATGCCCGAGCAACGCCGGGCGTGTGACCATAATCAGCCGCCGCAGGCTCAGCACGCCGATATTACAGTTGACTTCCGTTAAAATGTTTTCAAGATGATATTTTGCACGAATATCGCGTGCCTCGTCACAGCCGCTGGTGGCCATCAAGTCGTGTACCAGGTTGTAGTGCCAGCCAGACCCCGCGCGCGGCATACCTGCGGAAAGAACAATCATGCCTGCTCCTTCAAAAATTCCCCTTTTGTCCAGTATCCTGCTGCGCCGGCCAGCATTCCCAGATTGACCCACATTTCTGGCATGGCAAATGAATCTTGTGAAAAGCCTTGCAGAACCACGGCAGCAAATGTAAATAGTGCGGCTGCCCCGAGCCAGCGCGCCGCCGGAGACGGTTTCCACAGGATACTCAAGGCCTCAGCCAGCAAAGCCAGAGAAAAGGCTATGAAGAACACAAAACCAATCAAGCCTGTCTCAGCCAGCAAACGCACATAGAGGTTTTTGGGGTTTGGAAATAAGTGTGAATCCGGGCTGAGCTGCTGGGCAATCTCTGGCACACCGGCCAGCACCCAATCTGGCATATGGCTGTACATGCCAAAGCCGCTTGCGCCCAGCCCCACCCCCATCCAGGGCGACTGCTGAAAGGTTTCCAGTGCCGCAACGGAATATGCCAGGCGCGAGCCCAGGTAGACATCTACAGCATAGCCGAAGAGATCTTCTTTTTGGGATTGGAAAAACGTGGCGATATAGCCTTTGGCTGCCAAAAACGCGCCTGCGCCCGCCAGGATCGCCAGCACCAAAAGAGCCAGGACAATCCGGCTCCCCGCTGCCTGGACTGCCGCCCAACGGCTCGACCAGCGCTGACGGTCGAACCCGGCCCGAATCCAGGCCCAGAAAGCGGAAAGCGTTTCGCGGCCGGCTACTACAAATGTGAACCCTGCTGCGGCAGTCACCACAAACAGTCCCGAGCGCGAATACGTGATTAAGATGCCGGCCAGAGCGCCCAGCAGCAAAAGCGGCTCCAGCCAGCGGAATTTTGTCAGGCGATAACGGGCCAATAAGGCAGCGAACAACCACGGCAGGTACAAGGTTGCCAGCTGCCCTGCCAGCCAGGATGGCTCAAAAGAAAATCCCGAGGCGCGCTTGTTTTGGACGAGCCCACGCACCGAGAACAGATTCTGAATTTTGATCAACTGCTGGCGATAACCAGTATTAAGGCCCACAAACTGCGCTGCGCTCCATGCGAGGTCAAATACCAGCCCAACCAGAAGCCATTTAACGGAAAACTTAAGATCATCTTCAGATTGGTTCATCCACACTGCAGCCACAAAAAAAGCCAGCCCGATGCCCACAGTCAGTAACGCGCGGATGGCGCGGCCAGAATATTCCACGCCGCGCAGCTCCAGCGGAGAAAGCGTTGCGCCCAGGCTCGTGGACGCCAGTACTGCCAGCACAAAGGCCAGCAGGATTGTCAGCGTTCCATGCCAGGGACGGACTATGCGGCCCTGCTTCAACCGAATTAGCAGAACCGGCCAGAGCAGCGTCAGCGGATAGAGCGCCAACGGACGCACATACGTTCCCTCGCCCATGAAGGGCACATAGCGAAAACTGGTGACCGGTAACGTTACCAGCACCAACGCCCAGAGCAGACGGGCTATAGAATTAAGCGAAAATTTACGCACGTTCCGCCTTCTTGGCAAACAGGATGAATAGTGCGCCAATGGCAAGGAACAATCCAACCCCGGCCAACGCATACGTCCCCAAGCCGGTTTTGCGCGTGGTGGGCAGGTCACTGGTTTGTGCAGGCGAGATCTGCAATTCAGGTGTAATCCCCAATGATTTCGCTTCCAGGTCATTTATACCAGTTTGCAGTGCTGCATCGCCAGGGTTGGCTTCCAGTGCCCTGTGGGCAGCCTCCAGAGCCACTGCAGTTTGAATGCCCTGCCGGACTTGCGTGGTGAACGCCTCGGCCCACACAGATGCCAGTTTAATGGCCACATCCGCCTGTGGGTCGCTGGCATAAAAGTGCCAGCCGCCATCTTGAGGTTGGCTGAGTTCCAATTTTCCGGAGCGTAATTCGGGTACCGCCTTGCCCGTTTTAACGGCTACTTGCTGAAGGACCGCGTCTGACCAGGCCACTTCCACGAGCTTGCGCGACTCACGGTCGAGGTAATAGAACAACCTTGTATCGGGGTTATCGGGCCAGGCTTGTTCCATGTTGAAATCTACGACCACGGTGGCCTGGGCGCGATATTCGGGAGGAAATGCGTAGTAGGAGGCTGCACCGAGCAGCCCGCCGATCAGCGCGCCAAGCACCCAGAAGCGCCAGGCGCGCAGCAGGCGGATGGAATCGTCAATAGTGGGAGCAGCGAGCAGCCAGTTTTTCATTGTCAGTCGTCGTATCGTTTCATTTGCCGCTGGCGGCGCCAGTTAAGCAGCGGCGCAGCCAGTTGGCGCAGATAGTATTTCGCCACGATGGGCGCAAAGAACGAGCCGCCATCGCGGTAGTGGACCTTGATCATCTCGGGCCAGCAGCGCTCGTCGGCAGAGATGGTTTTGGCGTTTGTATGCAGGCGGAAGTTTGCCCAGGTCTGATCGGGCAGATAGGCAAACGGCGCGAGTTTCGCCAGCCGCACCCACAGGTCATAGTCCATGGCAAAGTAAAAGTCGGGGTCGAGTGGACCCACCTGTCGCCATAGATCAGCACGGAAAAACGCAGCCTGCTGGGGGATGTGGACATAGCCCTGTCGCAAGCGGTGGTAGTCCGTTTGGGCGGCAGGGAAGCGGCCAATCACGCGGCCTTTCTCGTCAATAAAGTTGGTATTGGCGTAGACCAGGCCGGTTTCGGGGTGCTTCGTCAGGTAGTCTACTGCCGCCATCACCGCGCCGGGTTCATAGGTATCATCAGAGTTGATCCAGGCCAGGATATCGCCTGTTGCGCGTGCAAAACCTTTGTTGAGCGCGTCGGTCTGGCCAGCGTCCTTCTCAGATACCCACCATGCCAAGTGATCGGCGTGGCTGCGGATGATCTCCACACTCCCATCGCCGGAGCCACCATCCACGATAATATATTCGAGTGAGGGGTAGTCCTGGCGCAAAACCGAGCGCATGGTGGCCTCGATATAACGGGCTTGATTAAAAGATGGGGTAACGATCGAGACTTTCATCAACGGACTCTTTCACGGATGGGAACGGAATTGTCAACGGACTCTTTTGCCCCCGAGGGGACAGCGGAAAGTCTCCGGTTAGGGGGAGTGGAGCGGATGGGCAAGGTCAAATATGATATAGCCTTTGCCCTGAGCATAGATTGGATAGTGCTTACGGACGTAGGTCCTGATGTCGGGCTGGGCGGCAAAGTTTTTCATTTGTGTAACGACAAAAAATTGCTTGCCCTGCACTCGATCCTGAAAGCGCTGGCTTGTATCAATCGTGCGGTTATCAAGCTCGCGCAATTCCAAATCGCCGGAATAATACCAGGATTCGACATCCTGCCAGCCCCAATACTCCAGCCGGTAACCGTAGTCTTGCACCATTCCCAATATCTTTCCGTGGCTATGACCCAGCTTTTCACCCAGCATCGCCCAGAACTCGGCATCGGGGCGCCAATCATCCCGGAACAATTCGACACGCACATTCCAGAGTTGGACCGTCACGACAAGCAAGACCAAGACTGAAAACACAGCGCGCGGAATCCGGCCTACCTGCAGGTCTTCTGCCCGTTTGACAAAGGCATCCACCACCGGAGCGAGCGACAGGGCAACAATGGGAATCAACATCAGGTTGTAGTAATCATGACTGATGATGTGATAAGAAAAGGTCATCCCAAGCGCAACATAGCCCAACCACAGACCGGCTAGAAATGTCATTGCTCGCCGCCCCGCAACAAAAACGCCAGCGATAGCGATCGCACACGCTCCAAAGCCAACGATACTCTCGATCTGCCCGAGCCAGCGCAGATAAAAACCGCCGGTGGACCAGAGCTCAGGGAAGAAACGGAAGGCGAATTGTGTTGCAAGAAACCCGGCCTGAATCCCATACAGTGTATATACTGTGACGGGCAGTATCGACAGGAGCGCGACCACCCAGATCTGGCGGTCAGCTAGGGATACACGCCAGCCTCGCTCCCGACCGTGTTCGACGACAACTGCCAGGGCAGCCAGGCCGAGCGGGAAGACCGCCACGTTTTTCACAAAGATCGCCGCGCCGGTTAACAAACCGGCCGTCACTGCCCACTTCCAGGTATGGACGGAACGCCAGCGATACAGTCCCCAGGCTGCAGCGACGATCAGTGCTGTCATGAGTGGATCTGGCTGGAAGGAACGGCTGGCAAGTACCCCATAGGGCAGGAAAAGATAAAAGAGAAGTGAAATGACCGCTCCTTCTGTGGATGTCATTTCACGCGCAAGCAGAAACAGGAAAACTCCCGCCAGCACCCAGAATAACGATGAATAAATGCGCGCAATCCAGACGTACTCGCCTACCACCCGATAAGTCAGCGCGGTAATCATCTCAATCACAGGTGGTTCGATCACCGGCGTTGTCTGTATCAGGGCCATCTCGCGCTGCCAGGCCGGGATGTTGGCTGACTCGGGCAGCATGGCATAGTACATACTGCGTGCCTTGAGCAGTGAAAAAAGCTGGCGGGTGGGCGCAAAATCCAGCGGCAGATCGGTCAGGTCATAAAAACGGATGCCCATTCCCAGCGCAAATGCCAGCATAACGGTTGCGATCAAAGTATAACGATTTCCAAAAAACCACTTGGAGGATTTGTTTTCCATTCGATTACTTCTCTTTATCTTCATTTTCAAACGGACGAATTTTGCCACGCGCGGCCACATACAACCCTCGCAGACGGCCCAGCCCCAGAAGGCCAAGTATAGCAAAGATTACACGGTGAAACTCACGCAAAACGACAGGCGGCCAAAAGCGAAACGCGCGCGCATATGCTTTGAGCGCAGCCGCATAATCGCCGCCGTCCAGCAGGTAAAATGCGTCCAGGCGTTGTGCGCCGCCCCAGATGCGCTTTTCGTGGCGCTTGAAGTCTGCCGCGAACTCGGGGCTGGCATGCATCCAGGCAACGATACGGAAGGCTTCCTTGCCGAAATCGGCCGTGCGTGCCAGGTTTTTGGCTTCAGCGTGGTAGCGCGCCGCCGCCAGTGTTTGGGAGAGATAGATCATTGGGGCGAGACGCGCGAGACGCAGCCAAAGCTGGTGATCGAGCAGCAGGTGATAAGACATATCCAGCAGGCCAGCCTGTTCCAGAATGGAACGGCGCATGAATACAGCCGGCTGGCTGATAATCTGGAAAGCCATTAAGTCTTCAAGCGCATAAGGCCGGAAAGTTTGAAGATTGAAGGCCTTTCCCTGGCCATCTACGGAGAGGACATTGCCGTAAACCAGTCCGGCTTCTGGATGCTGTTGAAATGCGTCTACCGCGCGTGAGACGGCGCCGCGGAGGTAATAATCATCCGAATTGAGCCAGGCGACGATCTCGCCACCCGCGCGGGCTAAGCCCTTATTGATGGCCTCTGCCTGGCCGTGGTCTTTTTCTGAAACCCATCCAGAGAGTTTACCAGCGTATTTCTTGATGATCTCCTGGCTGCCGTCACTTGAGCCGCCGTCGATAACGAAATACTCGATACGCGGATAATCCTGCTCCAGCACCGAGCACATGGTCTGCTCAAGGTAGTGGGCCTGATTATAAGATGGGGTCACAATGGAAACCTTTATCAATGGGCTCTTATCAACGGACTCTTTCACGGATTCACCCCCTCCCAAAGGGACATTGGGATGATGTGACGAGGGCAGGCGGATGAGAACGGATTTTGTGATGCGCCGATTTAGTGATCTACCGATTTACCGTTGCTAACGGATGAAGCAAATCAAAAACAATATAGCCTGTGCCCTGCGCAAAGATCGGGTACCTGCGATACAGGCGTTTTTTCAGCCGCGGCTGACGCTCGAATTCGTCGAAATCGGTGACCAGGAAATAGGATTTGTAACCGGCAAGGTGCGCAAAACTCTCCGGGAAGTTTTTGATATCCGGGGCCAGCGGCCAGGAATCGGTATTCTGCCAGCCATAATACATAAGAGGATAGCCATAATCTTTTATGACGGCGATGACACCGGGCTGGTGTTTGATCACATTACCGACTTTAACCCAGAAAGCCGCCTCGGTTCGGTAGTCGCTGGCTCGCAGGTCCAGATACTGTTTTACCGCCAGTGCGCCGAATGTAAATAGAAAAATGCTGACGGCCAGCGCAAGCGACAGGCGTGAAGCCCGGACCCTTTCCTGCAAACGCGCCAGCAGATCCGCAGCCAGCGGCGAAAGCGCCAATGCCAGCATGGGGACAAGCGGCAGGCTGTAGTAATCATGACTGGAGATATGAAAGTCGAACACCAGCCCATAAATAAAGTAAGCGCTAAATAGCGACAGGAGAAAGAGCCTCAACGGGCGGTTTGCGAACAGCAGCCAGCCGAACACAGCCAGGGCCAACCATAGCACGCCCACAACCAGGTCCACTTTCAGGAACCAGCGCAGGTAAAAATTAGGGCTGAGCAGCATTTCAGGGTAAAAACGGTCTTCGAATTGCTGGCGCAGGAAGCGCGCTACATAAAGCCCATAATACAGGTACAAGCCAGCCGGAAGCACACCCAGGAGCATCATGACCCAGGCCTGAGGCAGCCTGAGCACCCTGCGAAAGTCGCAATGTGCCAGGACGGCTCCGAGCGCCCCGCCGACGATAAAAAACACTGCCGGGAACTTGACGAAGATGGCCAGCCCACCGCTCAGGCCGGCCAGTAGAGTCCACTTCCAGGAGGATGGGCTGCGGCCCCAGCTTTCGATAGCCCACCAGAAGATGATGATCAGCATGACCATCAACGGGTCGGGTTGGAAGGCGCGGCTGGCCCGGAAGGCATACGGCAGGAACATGTAAAAAGCCAGGGCTGCAGCCGCGCCAGGCGCAGAACCCGTCAGGCTGCAGGCCAGCAAAAAAAGGAAGATGCCTCCAACCGACCAGAACACGACTGAAAAACCGCGCGGGATGGCAGTCTGCTCGCCGAAATATCCGTAGAAGAAAACCGCAATGTGCTCCAGTATCGGCGGTTCAATGGTGGCCGAATTTTCAAGCTGGCGGGCGGACAGATCTTTTTGCCAGGCAGGCGCATTTGGGAGAGTCTGGTAATAGATGCCGCGTGCCTTGATGGCGGCGAATAACTGCCGCGTGGGGTGGAAATCCAGCAGCGGGGCAGAGAGGTCGAAGAATCGCAGCCCCAGCCCGAGGCCAAAGATCAGCGCCAGGGCGAGCGGGAAAAGATATTTAACGGGAAACAGGCTGCGGGCAGCCTTGGGCTGAGAGACCATGTTAGAAGAGTGAATTGTAGTCCGTTTTCCGGAAAATGGTCAGCTTGCCACCCACCGTCGCATCCAGCACCGAACGGCCGGCCTGCTCATAAGCCCGGCGGGCCATGCGGTACCCGATTTCAGACGTTTCCAGGTCGGGAAGCTGCCAGCGGAAGCCTTTGCCGAAATAGCCGGGATGGAAATGATTGGGGTCGTCGCCGTCAGAGGTGATGGTCGTGTTGGCCGGGCCTGCAGTGGTGAAGTTGTGATCGACACCGATCAGGATAACCTGCTCGAAGCCCATATGAAAGGCCAATTGCAGGGCCACGTAGGTGACGGTGGCGCTCTCCCACAGGCGGGAGTAGGCGTTGCGCGCGAAGACGGGATTGTCGTAGGTGGTGTAGATGAAAGTTGGAAGGATGAAGGAAGAAGGGTGAAGGTTTTTGAAAAAGCGGCGTGAACGCCAGGAAAGGAATGTTGGCATGGGGAGCGCAGCAATTTCGGCGGCACATTGCTCGATCACCAGGTCATTCACCGCGACGAGATAAGTGGTTGTGAAACCCAGCTCAGGAAACATCAGGTAGATGCGGTTCAACCCAAAAGTGAATTCGCCTTTGAGTCTGCCCACGTCAGTCTGTTTCAGGCTGGGGCCGTTACCGATGATGAAAGCGCGCTTGCCTTTATGAATATCCTTCAGTTCAGCCAGACGCCGGAGGCTTTCGCGCCGCCAGGGATGCAGGTACGCGCCAGGCAGGTCGGGCAGGTGGCGAAGGGTAAAGTAAGTCTGGCGGGAGAGATTCCATACAAAATCGGGAGTGTAGCGTTTAAGAATAGTTTTCATAGTGAAGGTGAGAAGAGAGAAGGGGAGAAGGGAGAAAAGACCAGCATTGCTTCTCCCTTTTTACTTCTTACTCCGTACTGAGTCTCGCTGTCGCCCCACCATCCACGATCATGGCCTGGCCGGTCATGAACGAGGATTGTTCGTCATCGGCAAGGAAGTATATCGCATGCGCGATCTCTTCGGGTTTACCGACGCGGCCATTGACGGTTTTGCGCGCCAGGTTGTCGAGCCGGGTGTTAATATCGGCGCCGGAAACATGACCACGCCCCAGGCCGGCACGCAGCATGGGCGTATCCACGGCACCGGGCAGGATGGCGTTGACCCGGATGTTGTCGCCGGCAAATTCGATGGCCATGGCCCGGGTCAGGGCCAGCAGCCCGCCCTTGCTGGCGGCATAGGCTGCGATATTGGTCGAGGTCTGCACGGCATGCACAGACGAGACGTTGACCACCGCTCCGCCGCCCGCGGCTTTTATCAGCGGGTGGGCCAGTTTGACGCCCAGAAAGGCCGAACGCAGATTGGAAGCCATGACGGCGTCCCATTCTTCGACGGTCGTCTCAAGCAGCGCTTTGGCAATCTGCTGGGCAGCATTGTTGACGAGTGCCTCCAGCGTGGGCGTGACGGCGCGTGTTTGCAGGAAAATCTGCTCCAGCACGTCGGGATGGGCAATATCGGCCTTGATGAAGTGCCCGTTGGCCGGGAAACCATCGCCAAAGGGAGCGCGGTCCACGCCAATGACGCGCCAGCCTTTTTCGGCAAACAACTGGACGCTGGCGCGGCCAATACCGCCCGCCGCGCCGGTGATGAGCACGGACCTTGGAGATTCAGCCATGGCAGTCTTCCTTTTCATTACAACGCCTTATGCCAGGTCAGGGGCGTGATAAGCAATCCCCAACCCATCCAATAGATTCTTGATTGTATTCCAGTGCACCCGTTCCCAGGCGGCCGGGCTGGAATTGGAATTGTGCGGCGCCAGCAGTACATTGTCCATTTTCAGCAGCGGACTATCCTGCGGCAGCGGCTCGACCTCGAACACGTCCAGGGCCGCGCCGGCGAGTTTGCCGGCCTGGAGCGCGGCAACCAGGTCGGCTTCTTTGACCAGGGGGCCGCGGGCGGTGTTGATCAGCACTGCCGCCGGCTTGGCGTGTTCCAGCGTTGCGGCGTCGATCAGGTGCTGGCTGGTGGGGTTCAGGTCGCAGTTGATGGAAATAAAATCGGATTTAGAGAGAAGAGAATAGAGATCAGTGATTTTGATGCCGGTTTCTGCGATGAAGACGTGATCGATGTCGACAATGTCTGTGCCGAGAACGGTCATGCCAAAGGCTCTGGCGCGCCGAGCCACAGCCTTGCCAATAGCGCCGACACCGATGATGCCCAGCGTACATTCGCTAAGGGCCTTCCCCGGGATTTTTTCCCATTTGCCTGATTTCATCTCGCGGTCCATCCAGGGTTGGCGGCGGGCGAAGGCCAAGATGTAGCCCATGACCGAATCCGCGACTGGCAGGGTAAAGGCGTTGGGTGTGCGTTTGAGCTGGATGCCAAGACGGGCGCAGGCCGGCTGGTCGATCGAGTCCACGCCCGTGCCCCACTTGGAGATGACTTTCAGGCGGGGGGCGCAGGCTTCCAGCACGCGAGGGGTGTAACGGTCATCGCCGCAGATTGCGCCGTCGAACAGGCCGGCATATTTCAGCAGGTCGACCTCTTCCATACGCTCATGGACTTCGGGGACGATCAACTCGATGCCGTATCGGGCAAATACAGGGCGGAAACGCTCCACGAACGGGAGCATATATGGGGCGGAGAGAAGAACGGTGAGCATTAAAGTCCTTATAAAACGGGGAGATCGCTCATCTGCAGAACGACTGCTGAATGAGAGCTCTCATTTGATCGTCGATTGCGCGTTCCGCCGCACCTAATGCCGTCAGGTTGCGGCAGGCCTGGTCAGCCAGGAAAGGTTCCTCGATCAGAATAGGGACGATATGGCGGAACTTATCCTTTTGCCCGAGGACGGTGTAAGCTTCCAGGAAAGGCATCCACTCGACGCGGTCTGACGGATAATAGCCCGCAGCCAGGGCCTGATCCCCTAACAGGGCGACCAGCTCCCAATCTCCGCGCTGGCGGGCCAGAGAGGCTTGCTGGTAATAATAACACCAGCCGTGATCAGGCTCGCTGCCGAAGATCGACGCCGGTGGCCGGGATGGAACGGCACTGGTGAGCACGTTCGAAAGATTTGACGCAGGCCCGGCCAATATGATTGCATGCGGGTCGAGCACCGAAAGATTGGGAGAGGCCCCATCGAGGATGCGCACGCACCCACCTACCGAAGATTGCGCCAGCACCAGCACGTTCCCATAATCACGGACGACGTTGTTCCCGCGCCGCTCCTGTATCTCGTTCCCTCGGCGGCGCATGATCTGGAACAGAGCGTCGTCCGTTAAAACGGCGGCCGGGATTTTGATCTCGATCGGAAGAGAAGACTGCTTCGTGGGCCGGTATATCAGGTTGGCCGGTCCCCAGACGAAATAATCCTCCTGGATCGCGCCCACGGGATAGGACGCGATCAGCGTCGTCCCGTTTTTGATATCCGGCGCGCGCCAGGCCACCTGCCACCAGAAGTTACGCAAAGCATCCCACTCTGAGGCTGCTTTTAGGCTATTGGCATAATGTGTCAGGCCTGAAGCAAAGACAAGCAAGGCAACCAGGGCCATGCGCAGCCGGTAGTTCCCCAGCCAGCAGAGCAAAGCAGTCACAACCATCCCTGCTCCAACAGAGCTGGCAAGCAAATAACGTGAATAATCTCCAAAATCGGCATGACGATTGACGATTGCCACCGGCAGCAATCCGGCAAAGACGACCACCAGCCCAAACCACAGGAAATCCAGCCGGGAAGTTGGGCCATCTTCGGGAGAAAAATCCTCGCGCCTGGAAATCAGCCACAGCCCCAACACTGCCAGGGAGGCCAGCACGAGGGCCAGCGTAGAACCAATAAGCATATCGCGCAGGCGCAGATCAAAAGCAAGGTTGTAAAGCGGCACACTCCAGGCCAGAAAAATGGACTTTGAGGCGTCCTGCACAAGCATAATCAGCCACCACAAGCCCGTCAGCGGGGAGGAAAATAACTGTCCAAGCTGGACCGAGACATCGGTTGCACGCCGTTCCGAGTTGAAAAGGAAAAGGCGCCAGGCCAGAAACCCTGCCGGGATGGTGGCAAAAGGAAGCCAGGCCCGGACAGTATCGACGAACTGTGATTTCAGGGGCTGTTCTTTGCGCACACGTGAGGCCTGGAAAAGAAGCAGGATGCGGAAAACTTCCAGTCCAATAAAGTATTCCACCAGTGGCAGATACATCCATCCCAGGAGAATTGCAACGACAGTACAAAGACTGCGCAACCAGGGCCTTGGACTCAAGATGGCCTGAACCGTCAAAGCAAGCGAGAGCAACCCCAGGCTCAGGCTCAACAGCTGGCACTGGTAATCGATCGGATTCGTCTGTGACAGAAAACCCGGATAAATGGCAAACAACAATGCAATAGTGAAATTGGCCTGTTTTGATCTGGCCCACAGCCGGTTCAGAATCCAGAGCAGGGCTACTGCGGCAATCACGCGGTAGGCATACGCAGCAAGATGGTAATAAAGAGCGTGATCGCCGAACCAGGTGTAGAAGAACTGCATGAAATAGCCGCGGGCTGGGCGGTCTATACTGTATATCGTCTGAAAGAAATTGGCTCCCTGCGTATGCGCATCATAGATCAAAAACCAGTCGTCTTTATAATAACCAAGCATACCCACCTGGGGCAGGTAGGCAATGGCAGCCGCCAACGCCAGGATAAGTGTAGAGAACCAGGAGGATTTGAAATTTTTCATCATTTGACTTTGTGGCCAGATGGGACTCGGCGACCCATTAAAAAATCACAAATCGCAAAATCAATTTCCTCGTCGATATCCCAGGCTTCGTCCCGGTCGATCTCGAACATCAGCGGACGCTCGCCGATGCGGTTGCGCCTGGCCAGCAGGTTTTCGCGTGTGAAAAGATATAGGCAGGAATTCTCCTCATATACGGGTGGTAAATCCTGGGTTTGGAGCAGGATGGCCGGGTTGTGATTGATTGGGCGGGTCAGTTCATCCCACAAACGGGTCTGCAAGCATGTGACCGAGAAAAGGGAGTCAAAGGCTGGGACCTGGTCGAGAAAGGTGCGGATGGCGCGCGAAATGGTCGCGGCTTTGAGCAGCGGATTGGTGCTGTGCGTTTGCAGGTAGAAATCGGCCTCGACCTGGGCTGTATCGTAAGCCAGGATTTCGTTCATCGGGATCGTATCCGCGCGCAAATGCTTCGGTCGTTCGAGGATGCGTACCTGGGGGAAATCCCGGCGCAGGCCATCGATCACCGGCGCGGAATCAGTATCCACGGCGACTTCGCTGATTTCGGGGACGGCCAGCAAGGTCTGGATGATATGCTGGTAGAGCGGTTTGCCGGCCAGCGGGCGGTAGTTCTTACCGGGCACACGCTGGGAGTTGTGGCGCATGGGGACGAGCACGGTGATTTTATACATGGCTTCTGATTTCAATCCTGGCAGCCCAGGCGCTTTTTAACAGTCTCGATTATCTGGTTGCGCTCGGTAGATGGTCCAGTGGTGGTTTCAATATTTCTCCAGAGTGTGCACAGTGCGGAAGGCATGGGAGGGGAGAGCGCATTCGAGCGGCGGGTAAGTTCCCCGGCCCGCTCCCAATCTCCCAGCCTGGCGTAGCCTTCGATAAAGGGCAAAAACTCGACACTATTGCCAGGCTGCAGGTCCAACTTTTGAGCATCCTCCCAAAGCAGTGTAACTGCCTGCCAATCCGGAATCTGGCTGGCAAGATCCGCTTTTTCATAATAAAAACACCATGTGTGTTCCGGCTCTTTGCCAAAGATGGCGGCTGGAGGCACGTACGTAGAAGCCTGTTTAATACGAGCAAGGTTGGATGCCTTCATCCAGATGTAGGCTTCATTCGAAAGGTATCGAATTTCTTTGTAGGACGGTCGTAACACCCAAAGACATTCTTGCTGCGCTGGTTCAAAAGTGATGGAAACAACATTCTTTTTCGTGGCGCTAAAAACCGTACTGTATTTCGAAAACACTGCGGGTTCGCCCACAGCGAAAGTTCGCGGATTAATATGCTCGGAGCCTGCATTGAACCAGTAAGCGGCCTGCGATGGATTGCTTTGATCGTAAAGGACGTTAATTGCGTAGGCAGTGGGATAGTATCCCATATAGAATAAAACCTCATTGTCCGCAACAAGTAATGTGCCGGGTTTAAGAGCTGGAGCCCGCCAATATAGTTGCCAATAGAATTGTAGTTGTTTATCCCAGGATTCCTGGAAATCGCGCGCATTTCGGACCTGGGAGCCAACCGCAATTCCCAGCAGAATGCCCAATACCAAATGACGATACACTGGTTTTTCTACCAGTAAATATACCAGCCCAACGACGATCATGCTGGCACCCAGCATGGCGGGCAGCGCCAGCCGTCCGCTCCAGAGCGGGTTTTTTGAGTATATCGAGAAACCAACCAGCCACGAGGGGAGCACTCCGAGCACAAGAAAGGCGGCACCGGCCAAGGTAATTTGCTTTGCCGTTCCCGAAAGCAAAGATGCTTCCACAGGCTGTGAAGCCAGGCGCGGCACAAAAAGGTAGCCAAGCGCTGCAAAAATGATGACACTGCCCAGGATGGCGAACGTGGAAACATGGCTCAAATCGAAACCGCCAGGGTCGATTGCGCCATACCAGGGTGATACGAGTATATAAATAAAATCCTGGATAAAGTTCTGGAGCAGGTGTGGGATTCCGGATAGCGGGGAATGGATGAGTTCATCCAATAATGCAGGCTGAAAACGGTCATATCCAAAAAGAGTGCTGTAAGACAGGCGGTAGCCGGTATACAGGCCGAGCATACCAAGATAAGGCAGCCAGTGTTTCACGACCAGTTTCAGCCGTTCATAAAAAGGCCTGTCGCGAAATGCAAACCAGAGCAGGATCGGCCGGATCAGTTCGAGCCCGGCGAAATATTCGATCAAGACCAGGTGGAACATCTGCAACAGAATGGCCGGGATGCTAAACCCCAGATACGCTCTCCTGTTTTGGGCGGCCAACAACATCAGGAACAATGAGAGCATGAAAACCAGGTATAAAAACCAGTGGAGTGTATACGCAACCGAGAGCGATTGCAATGGAAAAACGGGATAAACGGCAAAGAACAATACCAGCCAGGCTGTCAGATGTGTTAATTCAGGCCAGATTCGGGAAAGGGCCAGCCAGAACAGCAAGGCCGTCAGGAAGCGGAGCACCATCAACGACCAGTGCCAGTGCGAGGGCTCGAACCCCAACAGGTTGAAAAAAGGGATGTACACAAGGAAAGCCAAAGGCCGGCTGTCGGTAAATAGAAAGCGTTTCAACCCTTCGGCGCCACCCCAGTAGGCATAATAGACGTGGTGCCAGTCGTCCTGAAAATATCCGAGCCTGGACAAGAGCACGCCAAAACAAAAAAAACATACGATGAAAATCGCAACTGGCGCCGCCCAGGCCGGGAAAACGACATTCTTCATCTTCGCGTTATAAAAACTTTTCAGGTTGGCAGGCACCAGGGCAGGGGTGGTAAATTTCATATAGGCTGATTATACCGAATAGGCTGCTCATTCTGCCCCAAACTTCACAAACACTTACTTTTCCCCGCGATTTATTCTTTATACCGAATCGGCTCCACATCGCGTGCCGGGGGTGGCTCGACGTTCGTGCCGCGCGGGTAGTAAAAGGTCTGGCGCAACTGCCAGTTCCACTCAGCGGAATGACGATAGCCCTGGTAGGTGCCCCAGAACTGCATCCAGCGGAACCAGAAGATACCGGTCAGGCTCTTCAAGAACAGCTTCTGTTGAGCCGCATGCCACAGGTCGCTCGTGATATTGCCCGACGCCATGCGCAGCACGTCGTACAGGCTGAAATGTGCTTCGGGATAGATACGCTTGAAGGCTATAGCTTCGCGCTCATAACGGCGGAAGACCCCTCCAGGCCGCTCGTCATGCACGTGAATGATCTCGGCCTCGGCCACGTAAGCCAGGGCATATCCCTGACCAAGTGCCCATTTGGCCCAGGCCAGGTCTTCCAGCCCGGTCAGCGTCTCGTCATACGGGTGTTCCTGCCATAACGTATGGCGGACGCAGGCGTTGGCGTTGTTGCAGAACGAATGATTCTGCCGTGGTTGTGACTGTTCTGGGAACCACTGGGCGAGTATCTGCTGCTCGGAAAATTTGGTCGTTTCCATGCCGCGCTGCTTGCCATAGCTCAACGCAACCTGCGCGTCTTTAAATGGCTCCAGCAGGCGCTCCAGCCAGTCCGGGTAGACCGGGTAGATGTGCGCGCTGGCGATGATGACCAATTCTCTCGTGGCGGCCTGCACGCCCAGGTTCAACGAACGCCCAAAGGTGAACTCCTGCGGTGGAATATGTACGATCCGCGCCCCGTAGATTTCCGCAATCGAAACGGTATCATCCGTCGAACCCGAATCGACCAGGATGATCTCGACGTCTTTGAGCGCCTGCTGGCGGATGCCCTCCAGCAGGCGCGGCAGGTGTTTGCCTTCGTTGAACGCGCGGATGACAATGGAACAATTCATAGGCATTGGTAGGGGCATGGCGTCGCCGTGCCCCTACTCGTCGAGGAGAAAATCACCATCATTCAACAGACCCTTCGTCACCGTCGCAATTGCCGGAGAGTTTTTGGGCAACAATTCGTCCGGGTCGAAGGATTTCAGGCGCGCGTTGACCGGCAGGATGCCGCGCTCGAGGAAAGCGCCAAAGGGCAGGGAGGTGCGGAAGAGTTGGTAGTACAGGAAGCGGCGCGCATTGCGGCGGAAATCGGCTGGCACGTCGATCTTCCCGGCAGACAGGAATTCCTCCAGTGCGGCGCGGTAGGCTTGAACAGACTGCGGGAAAAACACGCTTGGATACTGTGTGAAGCGCGCCTTCCCGGCGCTCAGCACTGCCGCGCCCATGATAGACGCTTCCAGTCCAATGGTCGAGTTATAGATCAACACGAATTTGGCGCGCGCGATCAGTTCGTACGAACTCAAAAACTCGCCCGGCGGCACGAAAACCACATTCGGTAATTCAGAGACACGGCGCGTGGCCACCCATTCGGCCACGCTCTCCTGACTTTCCTTGCCGGGGCGCGCCTCATCTGGATGCGCGCGGATGACGAACAGTGTCTGCGGGTAGACCTGCGCCACATCCAGCACCAGGTCAAGCCAGGCGAACATATCCTTGAAAACGGTGTTGGCATGCGGCTGGCTGGTGTCGAAGATGACGTTGGTAAAGACTGGCACGATCTGTTTGAAGTCCGCCGCCTTCTGTAAAAATGCCTCGTCCAGGCCCTTGATATCGGCCCAGAATTTGATTCCGGCCATACTGAAATTGCCCTGAAAACGCTTCTCCAAATATGCATCCAGGCGGGCGTTCTGCATCTCGTTCAGTTCAAAAGATTCGGGGATGGCGATCGGATAGGCGGTAGCCTCGCCTTCGGTAAAGAAGGCAGTCATTGGCTGCAGCCCGACCTCGTGTGTCACCACCCTTACCCCGTGCTGCCTAGCCACCCATTTGGCGGTCGCTTCCGGGTAGAACTGCCCGTTAAACACGACCAGCGCCTGCGGCTGAGTCCGTTCCAGGAGCGACTCAAAATCCCGGGCTACTGTCCAGGCGGAAAGGATGTACTCGCGCAGAAAAAACCTAGTCTTTTCGTCATCGACCAGATTATGCCGGCGCAGGATCCAGCGCAGCCCGGGCAGGCACAGTGCCCCGAGGGGAATGTCGTGAAACGAGAAACGAGAAAGCTGCTCGAGATCCAGCCCGGTGAGGGCCTTTTCCAGTTCGGCATCGCGCTCAAACTTGAACCATTCTACCTGTGCACCTGTATACAAGGTTTTCGATTGGTAAACGCACGAGCGGCACGGCGGCGCTTTGGACGGGTCGTCGCGATCAGTGCCGAGCACGCAGCGGCTCATACCGGCCTTGCAGGCAAAGAAAATGACGGGAATTCCCTGCAGGCGCAGACTCCAAGAGGTCAACAGATGAAAAGCGCTGTTCCAGGAAAAATCGTCGATGCCGCTGGATGCTTTGAAAAAAATAATTGGCTTCCCTTTGGCTGCCGGGGCGCGGCCGGCCACCCGGCGCGCCAGTTGATAGATGCGCCAGTTGTTAAGGTGCCGCACGAAGCGGCGTTGGATGCGGTTACGGAAGAAACCGTTCATCATAATTATGTTGGTAGGTAGGGGCGGGGTTACCCCGCCCCTACCAATCATTATTCTTCTCATACCCCAACTGCACTAGCAAATCCCCGGCCACGTCTTTAAACAGCTTTTTATGATCATCATCGAAATGTTCGTGCCAGCCGCCGGTCTTGCCCGAGCGAAAGGTATGCGATTTCCTGGGCTGGATGGCCTCGACCAGCATCGGAACGGCCTTTTCACGCGGCGTGGGGATGCGGTAACCGGTCTTTTCGACGGCGTCCAGCATGGCGTTCAGGGTCGGTGCGCAGTTATCGACCAGGTCCTCGAAACGGATACACATCACGGACGGCTGCTCGAGCCATTTAAAAACGCCTTCATAGCGCCCGCGCACGCTGACCATGTGCAGGTCATCCTGATCGATCCCATTAATGGCCACTTTGAGCCGCGCCGCGAAATCGGGCAAGGTCTGGTAATAGGCGTGCATGCCGTGCCCCTCGTGCATATCGGTGGCGAAATAGACTTGCGAAACGAGCATGTCGCGCGGGTCGCGATAGATGAAGTAATTGACCCGGTTTGGCAGGCACAGGAAAGCAGTATTTTCAGGGCTGGCATCCAGGTAGCCCCAGCCGATCACTCCCGGCGGAATGCGCTTCAAGTCAGCGAGGATCTTTTCCGACGAGCGATAGCCTCCCTCGGGCGCGATGGTGCGGATCGGATCCTCGGCAACATACGCGTAGGGCGCGATGTGGCACAATCCGTTCAGAACTTGCAATAATAAATGTGAGCCGCTTTTGGGCTTGGCATTGCCAAACAGCATCGGCGCTTCGTCAAATTTGAGCCGCTTCCAACGCAAAACGGCCTGGGCGGTCTTGCCCGGGCCACGCAGTGTGCGGCGGAGTTGCTCTGAAAATCCCATAAGACAGAAATGAGCGCCGAGTAATGAGAAACGAGTAAGAACTCATCCTTCATTAATTGTTTCTCATTACTTATTCACCATCTTTGACCCGGCGCAGTTTTTTCAGCGAGCCCATCTCGCTCTCGTAGACCTTCTTAACACCGTCGCCCAGCGATTCTTCGGTCACACGGATGTATTTAACCAGTCTCTCGAAACCGCCCGGCTCGACGGATGCGGCCTGGTCCGAGCCCCACATGGCACGGTCGAGTGTCAGATGGCGTTCGACCATGCAGGCGCCCAAGGCCACCGCCACCGCTGAGGGGACGAGGCCCACCTCGTGGCCGGAGTAGCCGATCGGGGTATTCGGAAAAGTATCGCGCAGGGTCTGGACCATCTTGAGATTCAACTCGTTTGGCTCGCAGGGATACGTGCTGGTACAGTGCATGATCGACAGGTTCTCGGTGCCGATCACATCGACGGCCTTTTTGACCTGGTCCATCGTGGACATGCCGGTCGAAATAATGATCGGCTTGCCGGTCTTGCGCGCATATTTGAGCAGGTTGTGATCGGTCAGCGAAGCCGAAGGAACTTTGTAGGCCGGGGTACTGAACTTTTCCATGAAATCCACCGAAGGCTCATCCCAGACCGAAACCATCCAGTCAATCCCTTTTTCCTTGGAGTAACGCTCGATCTCACGATACTGTTCTTTGTCGAATTCCACTTTATAACGATAGTCGAGATACGTAATGTAGCCCCAGGGGGTCTCACGCATCTGCTTCTGCTGTTCGGGCGGTGTGCAGACTTCGGGCGTGCGCTTCTGGAACTTGACCGCGTCCACGCCCGCGTGTACGGCGGCGTCGATCATTTTCTTGGCGATCTCCAGATCACCATTGTGGTTAATACCAATTTCAGCGATCACATAAGCAGGATGCCCCTCCCCGACCAGCTTGTTACCAATCTTGATTTCACGACTCATGGTTGATTCCTTTTAGAGAGCAGAGTATAGAGAATAGAGAGCAGAGAGCAGAGAGTAGAGACTGATCATCTATTCATCAATTCTCTACTCATCTTTTTTTCTCTACTTATCTTTTTGCCGAAGAATTAAGTCGCACAATTCTCGCACCGCGCCGTGTCCGCCATTTTTCGTCAGCACAAAGTCGGCGGCACGCAGGACTTCCGGCAAGGCATCCGCCACTGCCACTGCCCAGCCGGCAATTTCAAAGCAGGGCAGGTCATTGATATCATTGCCTACGTAGACGAAGTATGCCGGGTCTATTTTACGCGTTTCGAGCAGATTCTGCAGAACGCCTGCCTTACCTTCCAGCCCAACGCCATGGATAGCTTCCAGGCCCATTTTTTTGGCGCGCGCCGCGACGACCGGGTTCGCCTCGGATGACAGGATGACCACCTCCACGCCAGATTTTTTGAGCCTGCCCATGATCAGACTGTCGCTGCGGCTGGCAGCAACCATTTCATGGCCTTCTTCGTCGGTCCAGACGCGGTTATCGGTGACGACACCGTCGAAATCGAGTACCAGTAATTCGACTTTCTCCGGCATCGAGCGGCGTGGGCGGCCCGGCCAGACCATCTCCAGCCCGCCGAACGACACCAGCCATTCGGCTCTGACCCAGTCGTTGAGTGAATCCAGGTCAATGGTGAATTTCGGGTCGATCAACAATGGATAAACGTTCTTGCCGCTCATCGAGCCCTTGTCGAGGATCGCCGATGGACGGATGGCGTCGATGTGCCCGGTCTGCCAGTAGACGGGTGGCAGGACCTGGCGCGGGGCATTATAAGGTTCGTCGATGCCGGGCACATCGAGCAAGTTGGTCATCGGGCCATTATCAGGTGACAGGATCCACATCTTGTGCGGATTTTGCCCGGCGGGGACGACGCCGCGCACGGAATCGGCATCTGGGTGGTTAAGCAAAATGTGTACCGCATCGTCCACGCAGTTTTTCGGACGAATAGGCGAGGTCGGGCGCAACTGGATGACTACATCCGGGTGATAGCCTTCGTTCTCGGCCAGCCACTTGAGAGCATGTTCGAACACCGGCAGGTCGGTGGTCTTGTCCTGAGCGAATTCGGCCGGGCGCAGGAAAGGCGTCTCGGCGCCCCATTCGCGGGCCACAGCGGCGATCTCTTCATCGTCTGTGCTGACGATGACGCGCGTAACCGTCTCGGACTGGCGCGCAGCAGCGATACTCCAGGCGATCAGCGGGGAGCCGCTAAAGGAGCGGATATTCTTGCGCGGGATGCCTTTCGAGCCTCCACGCGCTGGGATGAGGGCAAGGATTTCAGTCATAAGTAGAGAGCAGAGAATGGAGAGCAGAGAGTAGGCTATTCGCTTTTACTACTCTCTATTCTCTAATGATCTACTGCCCGGCCAACATAAGAATGTAGGATGAATATGGCCGCTTCAGGATTACCTTATCCTACATCCTTAGAAAGTCCGGGCACTAGATCACCGTCCAGCCGCCGTCCACGACCAGGTTATTACCGGTCATGTAAGACGAAGCGTCCGAGGCGAGGTATAGCAGGGCGCCGTTCATCTCATCTTTTTCGGCCATGCGCCCGAGGATGGTCTTGGCAGAATAGTTCTTGACGAAGGTCTCGTCGTGGTTATTGAACACGCCGCCAGGGGTCAGGGCATTGACGCGGATTTCGGTCTCCATATAGTAGGCAGCCAGGTACTTGGTGAAGCCCAGCACGCCTGCCTTGGTAACGGTGTAATAGACAGGTTTATAAGCCAGCTGGCTGCCGTCAGGCTTGCGATAAATGCGCTGATCAGGGCCGTTCAGGCCGTAGGTGGAGCAGATGTTGATGATACTGCCTTTTTTGCCCTGCGCAAGCATCTGTTTGACACAGGCCTGTGTAACCAGGAACATACCGGTCAGATTGACGTTCAAGGCGGCATTCCACTGTTCGAGCGGGTATTCTTCGAATTTGCCGGGAGCAATCCCCTTCGCAACCGCATCCGGGTCGAATTTCGGGTCAAGCGCGGCGCTGTTGACCAGGATATCGAGCCGTCCAAAGCCTGAGAGGACTTTTTCCAGCATTGCATTGACGGATTCGGGTTGGGTGATGTCGGTTGGGATGGCCAGCGCGCGGTATCCGGCCTTCGCCAAGTCATCGGCTCCTTTCGCGGCGGCCTCGGTATTCAGGTCTACCACGGCCACGGCCGCGCCGGCTTCGGCCAGCGTGCGGCAGAACTCGGCTCCCAGTAATCCCACCCCGCCTGTGACGACGGCCACGCGGCCCGTCAGCTCAAATTTTTCCTGGATCGGCATAGTAGTAACTCCTTAAGGCCGGCCATAGATCAGCCCATCGCCGGCTTTGAAGTACAGCGGGATTCCATCGGTCAGTTTCGCAAGTCGGTCAGGATTTTCCTGCTCGGGCTGGAAAACCACCAGTACGGCTTTCCCGGCAGCCAGGTCGGCGCGCAGTTGGGCCACGTCCTCGTCGAAACTGCCGCGCGGCTGGTTGTCGACCGGGTCGACCGGCGTGGGCATAATATAGGCTGGGCGACCCGTCAGAATATAGATCCCTGTGGGTGCGTTACTGTAAATGATTGTGTTGGGCGGCAATGCATTGATGGCCGCAATCGTCTTTGAATTACGCCAACGCGCACTGGCATAACCAAGCGGATCGCCCTGCAGGCGGGCGACGGCGCGCGAAGCATCTGCCACTGAAACCGAGGCTACCGAGAGTGCCAGGATGATCACCGGGACTTGCATAAGCCGCTTCTTCGTGCGCCACATCGTCCCGGCTTTTCGGGATAGCCAGACACACAACATCACGAAAGCCGTAAGCAGAGAGATGTACACCGGCGCCAGGATGCGGTCATGGAAGGGTGTGCTGGCATCGAAGAAAAACATGCTGAACAGGATCGCCGCAAGGTAGACAAACAAGTATAACGTAGAGGTAAAGAACGCGGCCAGGGGCGCATCCTGCGTTCCTCTATTCCACAGGCGCCTGGCCGCGAGTACCAGCCACACGAGCAGCGCTACGCCGACCATTCCGACTGCCAGATAGGGTGTTGCAGGCCAATCGCGCGAGGCCTTCAGGATGGACAGTACTGGCCATCCGGACGTAAAATCGCCAAACCAGCCGGGGATCAGCCAGTCCCACACCTGGCGAAAGCCGTAGTCGATCTTTTCGGCTGGGATGGGATGGTAGCTGAGCACACGGTTCGTCACCGAAAGTCCCTGCAAGGTGTTGCGCAAAGTCCAGGCCAGCATAAAGGGCAGTGCCCCGGCGACAAAAATCAATATGGAGCGAAATTTCTGTTTCCGGCCCGATTCGATCAAAAACAATACGGCTGCCACCGTTGCTAGCAAGGCCAGGCCGGAGTAACGCGTCAGGTAGGCCAGGCCGCTGACGAGACCGGCAGCAAAGAGCCAGACCTCGCCCCCGGCCCCTCTCCTAAAAGGAGAGGGAAGTTTCTCAAAGTAAGCCATTAAGAGCAGGAATGTTGCGAAGGTCAACGCAATGTAAAGCGGCTCGCTCATGATGAGCGCGTAGACGAACAGCAGCGGCCCGTTCGCTGTAAACAAGAAGGCAAAAAACAACCCGGCGACCATTGAGCGCGACATGCGCCAGACCAGCCAGCCGCCCAAAAAGGCGCTCATTCCCCACAGGAAGATAATCAGCACACGTGCCACGCGGATCGGGTCATAATGGATCAGGGCAGAACCCGCCGCCAGGGTCAGCGAAAAAAGCGGCGGGTAGTGTGTGATCGGCTTGATCTCTCCACCTCCTGAAGTGCGGGCATAACCATTCCCGTCCAGGATATTGCGCGCGGCGCCCACGTAGGCCACCGAGTCGTTGCCAAATCCCAACCCGGCCGTGGTGCAAACGTAAAGCGTCGTCATTGCTCCAAGAGCAATGACGATGAGCAGCGTGAAAAACAGAATATGCTGATAACGTTCAGGCATGAAGGAAAGCCGGGCGGACGAAAGCATCCGCCCGGCCAGGAGAACTAGGCTTTGAGCAGGAAGCTCTGTTCTTCGAGATAAGCCACGATCTTGCGTGCATTATCTTCGGGAGTCACACCGGCACCCTGCAGGGTGAGTTCCGGAGAAACGGGCGGTTCATAGGGGTCGTCCACGCCGGTGAAGCCCATCGGTTTGCCATCGGCAACAGCCTGACGGGCTTTGGCATACAGGCCCTTCACGTCGCGCTGTTCGCAGACTTCGACGGGGGTATCCATGAAAATTTCGATGAAGTTTTCGCCAACCATCTTGCGCGCTTCCTCGCGTGTGGAGCGGTAGGGGCTGATGGCCGCGCAGATGACTGCGCCGCTGGCATGGACGATTTCTCCTGCCACAAAGCCGATGCGCATGATATTGGTATCGCGGTCTTCCTTGCTGAAACCAAGACCTTTGGAAAGATGCGTGCGCACGACGTCGCCGTCCAGGATGGCAATCTCACGCCCGCGTTCGAGCAGCAGTTCGGTCAGCACCTGGGTAGTGGCGGATTTGCCCGAGCCGCTCAGGCCAGTGAACCAAATGCAGAAGCCCTGCTTGTTCTTGGGCGGGTACATTTCGCGCAAGATCTCGGCGGTCTCGGGGCGGGTGAACCACTCGGGGAGCAACTTGCCCTGGGCAAGATAGTCATCGCGCACCTGCGTGCCTGAAATATTGAGCACTTTCGCGCCCTGCGGCACGTCCTTGGCTTCGACGTAGCGGTCTTCATCAGGCAGGTAAAGCAGTTCCTCGAATGGGATCATCTTGACGCCAATCTCGGACTCGTACTTTGTCATCAATTCCTGGGCGTCGTATGGGCCATAGAAGGGCTTGCCGGTTGAATCCTTGCCTGGGCCGGCGTGGTCGCGGCCGACGATAAAGTTGTTCGCGCCATGGTTGCGGCGGATGAGGGCGTGCAGCACGGCTTCCTTCGGCCCGGCCATGCGCATGGCCAGCGGCAGCAGGCTGAGCGTGGTGCTGTTCTTTTCGTAGTAGTTTTCGACAAGCGCTTTGTAAATGCGCACACGGGTGAAATGATCCACATCCCCGGGCTTAGTCATACCCACTGTCGGGTGGATGATGAGTGAGCCCTTCACCTGGGCAGCAGCACGCTTGGTCAGCTCCTCATGGATGCGGTGCAAGGGGTTGCGCGTCTGGAAAGCGACGACGTTATCGTTGCCCATGCCTTCCAATAGTTTGCGCACTTCGGCGGGCGTACGGCGCAGGTCGAGAAAATCATAATACTTGGGCAGGTTGATAATCTTCAACGGGCCGGAGATGCAGACCTTGCCCCAGCGCGCCATTTCGGAGACCATCGGATGCTTGGAATCGGTCGAGCCGTAGGCCAGCGCGGCCTCACTTTCCTGGTTCCAATGATAGACCTCATCGATGGTCATGATGGCGATCGTGTCGTTGTTGGCATTGCGCAGGACAATGTCCTCGCCAACGGTCGGCAGTTCTGCCGGGTCAGCCGTGAGCGTGATCGGCAGCGGCCAGAGCGTGCCATCGGCGAGACGCATTTCGTGCAGGACGCGCTCGTAGTCCGCCTTGCCCATGAAAGTAGTCAGTGGAGAGAAACCGCCGGTGGCAAGCAGTTCCAGATCGCACAGGTTGCGCATGGTAATCTTCAGTGAAGGCAGCTTTGACGCGCGGGCGAGCAGCGCCTCACGCTCAGCGCCAGTTGCAACCAGGTTGACCAGCTTGCCGCCATAAGGGGAAATCAGATTGGCTTTCGACATTTAACTTTCTCCTTCAAAAATAATTTCGGCAGAAAGTGACAGTCGCGTCCGACGCGACTGTCACCTGTTGTAGCACGAAGGCCAATTATAGCAGGAATGTGAAATTTGACACTACGCTAAAAATACGACAGTGGCTTTCAACCGCCTGCGGAAGATTTTCGAACGAATTCGACTTGATGTCCCGTTTTTTGAGATTCATACGCGGCGAGCGCCATTTCCAGCACCCGGACTCCGTCGTCAAGGCTGCAAATTGGATCAAGCTGCCCGGAAGCGACCTGCAGAAAATGACGCGTTTGTGCGACGAAAAGCTGGTTCCGTTCAAAACCGTCTGGCAGTGAATACTGCTGTTCGAGAGCGGCTCCTGGTTGCGTGCTCCACGTCCCAAAAGGATCCGGCATGCGGACGGCATGCAGCATACCGCCCGCGTTGTCCCAGCGCAGAGTCCCGGCCGTACCGACAATTTCCAGCCAGTGGGCGGGCGGGCGCTGGACGTAGTTCATATGCAATCCGCCAATTGCGCCGCTGGCAAATTTCAGCCCGATCTCGGCCACATCTTCCACATTGATTTCAAGCGGGGAGATATGGCCGTTCAATGACCAGAGTGCAGCCACTTCACCAAGTAAATAACGTAAATAATCCAGCGGATGTGTAAGGGTCACGATCGCGCCGCCGCCCAGGTCGGCGCGCGCGGCGTAGCTCTCGCGGTAGTCTTCCCACGGGTGCCAGTTGGGCAAATACTCGCCCCAGTGTGCGTGTGCAGTCAGCACTTTGCCAATCGCGCCCGCACCAATCAATTCTTTGGCCTTGTTAAGCGTCGGGTGATAGCGGAACTGGAACCCGACCAGGATTTTGCTGCCGCTCTTGGCAGCGGCCTTGCGCAGGGCACCTACGCGATCCAAATTCGCAGCCACCGGCTTTTCGAGCAGGATGGCGCAGCCCGCTTCCGCAGCCGGGATGGCCACATCCATGTGCAACGCAGTCGGGTTCGAGACGATGATTGCATCCGGCTTGTGCTTTTTCAGGGCCTTGGCCAGGTCTGTTTCGACAGGGTATCCCGCCAGCTCGTCATCCGGCAGGGTGGCGCGGTTGGTGCGGTAGAGAATGATATCTTTCTCACCCAACGCAACAAGATTACGAAAGTGACGGCGTCCGATCGAGCCAAGGCCTGCAATTAAGATTTTCATAAAAACCTTAAAACCTTTCACCACGAAGGAAACATCTTATGTTCTTCTTTGTGTAACTTCGTGATCTTCGTGGCCGAGAACTTCCCAGTTCGAATCCTTTTCATATCCCCATTTCACCAGCATTTCGCCGGCGATTTCTTTGAAAAGTTGTCGGTCACGCGCGGTAAAAATATGGTGCCAGTTGCCGGCGTGGCCTTTGGGCAGGAAGGATGCAATCGATTCATTGCGCCGGGCCTGCCATTCCTCGTCCGGGTTGGAGGCCAGTTCGTCTTTGATGGCCGCTTCCAGCGGAGTAGTCCCGGCTCCTGCACGGGGCGGAGTAGTCCCGGCTCCTGCACGGGGCGGAGTAGTCCCGGCTCCTGCACGGGGCGAAGTAGTCCCGGTTCCTGCACGGGGCTGCTTACCAACCTTCACACCCAGGAAAGTCCATAGTTTTTGCATTTCGGCAAAGGGCGCAGCCAGCAGGTCTTCATAGCGCATGGAAAAATAGCGCTCGCCATACAGGCGCTTGCCTTCTGCTTCGGTCTCTGTTAAATTTGCGACCCAGCCTGCAGCCGCGCGGCGGATGAAGGCTTCGGTGAAGATCGAGCGACGGCCATCGGTGAAGGGAGTCTGGTCGGCTTTCAATGCTTCGATAATGTGTTTATCTTCATTGGTCAGGTATTTGGAGTCTTCCACGAAGTTGCGGAAGCGCTCCGAGATGAGCACATCGCGCCCGTCGCGGACAATATAAACCAGCGCGGCATCCGGGTAGACGGCGGCCATGTCGCGTACGGCCTGACCGTGGATCAGGCTGCTGGGGCTTTTATCGCCGACGATGTATTTGCCTTCGCGGGCGGCATCGCGTTCGAGGATCATGTCCGCGGCGGCACGCAGCACCAGCGGCGAAAGGTCGCGCCCACCGTTCCAACGGTTGGACTTGCGCGCCAGCCAGTCTGCGGCTTGGGGTGATTCCACGAGCGATTTCAGGAACGGTTCGCGCGTGAAAAAATGAGCCTGCCAGTTGCAATGCACTTCCGGGTGCAGGCGTACCAAGCGGGCCAGCAGCGTAGTGCCCGAGCGGGCGTGCCCAAAGATGAAAAACTTCTCGCGTGGGAAGAACTGGCGCGCCTCGGCCACTTCCTCCGCAGTGATTGCGGGGATGGTGGAGCGGGTGCTGGTTTGTTGGCTCTTGAGTAAGAGCCGGGCAGCGCTTTTAATGCGAGAGAACATTATTTTGAAATCTCCAATTATCGCTTCCAATTCAACATCACCAGGCCGGCCAGACAGACCAGGATGCCGATGATGTTGACCGGCGAGAGTTTATCTTTAAATACGAAAATCGCCACCGGCACCAGAAGTAGCGATGCCACCACGTTGACCAGCACCGCCGCGAGACCGAGATTCCAGCCTGAACGGTAGACCAGCAGGAAACCGACTTCCAGGCCCACCAACGAAAAGGCCAGCAGGTAACTGGCCCAGTTCAACCGGCGTAGGGCGGACAAGATTCCATCTTCAGGCAGAAAAAAGTAAAGCAGGCCCAGACAGATCCCAAACGAAATGGCGTAAGTTACCAACACGGAGATGGCTGGGTTCACATTGGCCGGGATCTGCTTCTGCGAGAAATGATACAGGGCGCTCGATAAGATCGCGAGCGAGATGGAAAAGTAGAAGAGCAGCATGTTTTTCTTTCCTGTCATCGTTTATTCCACAAGTGTATTACTGGCCTCGGTATTCTCTTCGACTGCGCCGCTCAAAACCGGCGGTTCCGCTCAGGGCTACTCGACTGCCGAATCCAATACCTTCAAAATAAATTCCGCCGTGCGCTTTCCTGCTGACCCGTCCGTATAGGTGATTTCCTGCTCGATAAAGGCCTGGCGCTCGAGGGAATCGAGCTGTGGGTTCTGCAAATACGCATTCAACACCTGGGACAACTCGCTTTCATTATAGGCCACGCGCCCGGCTTTGGCCTCGCGGAAGCGTTTGTGCGTTGGCCAGTTGCCGATCTTCTTGAGCGAGAGCGAGAACTTGCCCGGCACGTTCCAGCCGCCGGGAACATCGATACAGGCGCTGACAATCGGCGTATTATGGACGGCGGTCTCGACCACCATGGTCGAATAGACGGTCACGAACACGTCTGAATGCGCCATCATCGACGATTTCTCGTCCATGTCCTCGCCGCCGTAGTAGCCCAGCGAGCCGCCCAGCGCCACGGGGCGGACGACGTGCACATGTGCGTGCTTTTGCTCCAGTGCATGGATGGCTTCGCGCTCCTGCGCAAAGATCTGCGGCGCATCCTGAAAGTGGCTGGGATGCAGGCGTACCAACAACTGCCCCGGCTTCCCCAGCGCGTCCGACGAGACAAGCCGGGCCAGCGCTTCCACATTGGGGAAATTCGGCGCGAAGTGGACGAAGCTGCAGGCGTAGGAAATCAACTTGCGCGCCGGGTCCAGGCCATGCAGGCGGAAATACTCTTCCTTGGGCATCAGCCAGGTTTTGCGGAAATAACCGTCATAGGACGGGATGCCGCCGATATTGACCCGCTCCGGCGGCCAGTCTGAGCCGTGGACCAATTCGTCCTTCTGGATCTGCGACCAGCACGTGGCCCAGTCCACTGGCGCGCCGGGCATGGCATAACTGGATGGGTTGTCCCAGCCAACGATAACGGTCATAGTTTGGATGCCGCGTCGATGGGCCTCGCGCAGCAGGTAACGGTCGATGCGCCAGCCGGGGGTCGAGGCGATTACCAGTTCGGGCTGATACTTCTCGAATAACGCGGAATACAGGTTCGGAGTGAAGGGCATCTGGGCCCACACCAGCGCCTTGCGGGCAGCGCGGCTCAGGCGCAGGACGAGGGTCGCCAGCGCGGCGGGCAGCCAGATGCCCAGGCGGAACTTCCATGAATTCTCAGCCCACACTTCCCAAATGTGGCTGGTCTGTGCCTCAGTGTTGATGCGCCAGGACCCGCCAACGCGCCGTAAATACGCAAGCAGCCATTGATTGCGATGGCCGATTTTCTGGAAGTAGTCGTTGGCCTGTTTCAGGCGTAGCCCTTCGACGGTCAGGCCCGGGCGCGCGAACTGCGCAGCAATGTGCTCCTTGATATCGTCATCGGTGAGCAGCACGACTTCGACGCCTGCCGCAAGCAGTGTGGGAATGACGTCGCTTTGCAGGAAGTAGATGATGGCCATGCCATGGTCGGCAGAGATGAAGATGCGTTTAGACATGTTTCCTTGTATTAGGATTAAGAGTAAAACCACTTGAAAATCTGGTCGTAGATTCCCAGCAATGCTTTCCTGACCGGCGGCAGATTCGCCAGGCGCTGGAAGACCGATTTTCGGGTTGGCCGGGCCGTTTTTTGAACGTTGCCACGCACGTAATCTGTCGTATTAGAAAGATTCATGGTCAGCGGATCGGAGAGCATCAAGCGCAGCAGGCCGTGTTGGTTCATGCGCTCATCAAGTAGCTTGACCTGTCCCATGGGTTTGTCCATATCGAAGGGTAGGAACTGCGCCAGCACGGATTTATAAGCAGTGAACTGCCAGTGCGATGCTCCGGCATAGGCAGTCAGTCCCTTGTAGGTGATGCGCCAGTCGCGAGTTTCGGTGTAAACCTTGCGGTTTTCAGCCTCTTCCTGGCCGAGCGAGCGATTGAACTCCCAGAATGTCTCCCAGGGGATGAATTGGCCCGAGTCAAGCGAGGCGCCGCTGGCATGCCGGGCCCATTCGAGCGTGAAGGCATAGAAATCGGGGTTGGTGCGGAAGGGGCGCCCGGTCACCATACCGACCTTGGGGAACGTTTCGAGCACTTCTACGGAGCGCGACAACCACTTGGGATAAAACAGCACGTCGCTATCGGTGTAGGAGATAATTTTGCCCGGCGCGCCTGCCAGCATGATGTTCCAGGCCCCGCCCTTGCCCAAGTTTTTCTCGGACAGAATCAGATATTGGATCCGCCCCGCATCTTTTTCGCCGACGAGAAAGTCGCGCACTTCGGCACACGAGCCGTTGTCAAAAACGAGCAGGTCGAACGGCAGGCCGGGGTCGTTGCGCATTGACTCCAGGCTGACTTTGAGTACGTCCAGCGCCTCGGCGTAGAATCCGCTCAGAAAGGGGATGTAATTGAGTAGTGCCACTGTGACCCTTGCGGACTTGGCGACCTGGTTGACGAATTTGGCCGGGTTTTGCCCTCTTCTCATAAATTCACCATGGATTTTGATGTGTGCAACTTTTCTTATACTCCCAAAGCAGGATTGCCAAATTAAACCGGAGCAATTTCGTTTTTCAGCGAGTTATGATAAATGTTTACATTCAACGCATATAATGCAAACGGGATCATTTCAAACCAGATGCGGTATTCTATGATATTTCCAAACAGCATGGTGCCCAAAATAAACGGAATAGCGATCAGTTTTAAAACAAGAATATTCTTATTAATATTCGGCAAGATGAAAAAAGCTGTTAGCGTTCCGGCATTAATAAAGAATGGAAGTATATCTTTTAAATTGTACAGGTTGCCTAAGAGATAAGAATTGTTTGGTTCATCGGCATTTGGTTTTGTTTCCATTGTAAAAAATAGCGGCGCGTGAATAAAATAATCAATTGCGATTTTTACGCCTATCGAGAGCGCGACAGAACCGATCAACATGCCTAAGCGCTGTTTCCAGGGTAGTTCAGCAAACAGGAATACAGCGCATAGAATAAGAGTTGTCTCTTTGAACCCGATACTCAATGGAATTAAGGCGAAAATCCACCAGTATTTTTTGTGCGTAAAGAGCAGAACGAATAAAGTGAAAAAAAACAGTGCGGGCAAATCCCAAGGATAAATTCTTGCTGCCATGTGCAGGCGACTAAGATACCCAAACGATATTCCGGCAAAAGTGCCAAAAATATAGAACACTGCATGACGTTTGAGGAACCAGATAAGCGAAAAACAAATCAAAATAAACCAACCTGCAGTCCACAGGGCAGTGGTCAATTCCGCTGAATTCTTTACAATTGGGACGGAAGTTTTCGCCAGCAACCAATCACTCACATGCGCAGTAAAGGCCGCCAGGCCATTGGACAATAACCTGGGTTTCCAAGCTGTTTTGAAATCATAGTAGTTTTCCAGGCCATTTGATAATGAATGAAAAGTTGCGTAAGTATCACTTTTGGGGTTAGGGCCAGATATTAAGGTTGCATTGACAAAAAGCACAATGGCAACTCCGGCAGTAATTATAAGGGGCACGAGATAGTCAACAATAATATGGTCAAAGCTGGGAATTTCTTTTTCCTTTTCCATGCAAAACCTCGAAGTATTTTAGGATTGCTTGAACACTCGCCGCAAACGCCAGAGCGTATTGCTTAACTTTGTCGAACCCAATACCAACAGCGGCCAGGCTTCGATGCGCCGCCAGAGACGGGCTTTGTCCATTTTTTGCAGCAGGATTTCCCCGTTTTCAAGGCGGTAGTTTGTATCGAGCAGAGTGAAACGCGTCACCGCACGCCCCCCGGCAAGGCGGATATTTTCGTCAGTTTCGGGGTGATTATAGTGTGGTTTTCCCCCCGGCAGGTGGCTATAATCGTGGTTCTGGTGAACGATCAATACCGACGGCGTGACGTCGATTACAGGCCAGCCTTCCTTGCGCGCCTTGTAAATCATCCAGTTATCCCAACCGGCACGGCCAATTGCGAAATCGGGAATGTCCGCATAGCACGCCTGCGGAAATACGAAGTAGTCGCTCCCGGCAGGGCGATGAATCTGGCCTTGAGCGTAGACAATCGACTGCAGACGATCTTGCCAACCGGTGGAGAAGTCAAGAGGTCGAGTCACGTCCAGATCCCAGCGTTGGCCCAGGAGCACGAACTTTTCCCGCTGTGCCGAAACCTGCCCGGCGGCTTCGATAAAATCAGGCAGCAGCAAAATGTCCGCGTTGATAATGCACAGCAGCGGGCTGTCGCTTGATTTTCTGGCGAGTTGAAACATCGAGGAGATTAATGGTGCGCCGCTTGGGCTGCGCGGCACGTCGGGAATATGTTTCACGCCCAACTCGCGCGCTGCTTCAGCCAGACCGGCTTCGTCACCCAGCAGGATCACATCCAGATCGGGAAGTTTTGTCCATGAGCTGACGGCGTTATGCTGGATCGTGGCGATGTGTGGATTGGTAAAAGGTTTGGGGGCCGAAAAAATGGTGATTAATGACATAAGGTCCGGCAAGTCTTGGCGGTCTTACGCGTCAGTGAATAGACTTGTTAGACCGGGGATCTATTTCATCCATTGTTTTGTGGCGCACTTGAGCGTTGATTTCTGTAAGCTCGGGATGTTTTTGGACGACAGCCAGCACATCGTACCACGTAAAATCGTTTTTGTCCTTGAGGTAACCAAACAGCCTGCGGGCGAATTCCAGATCCTCAGGTGTATCCACCGTCCAGCGCTGGGAGCCGTAATCAGGCTGATGGTTCAACAGAGCAATCTTAAATCCGCGTGGAGAGATGCCGGTTGAAAGATGTTCATCCAAAGCCGAGAGTTCAACATCTTGATACAGGAAGGGCATGACGTGTTCGTGATGAAAGGGCTGGTCTGCCTCCATCCAAGCCCGTTCCAATGCGGCGAAGGTACAGACTTCCACATCCAGGCCAATCGGAAAAGTGCGCAGGAAAGGAGATGGCAGGCGGTTCGCTACAAAATCATATCCACCATCGATCAAGGTTGTAACCGCCTGATCCACCAGCGCAGGATCAATCAACGGACAATCAGCGGTGATGCGGACAACTATATCTGAGTTATGTGTCCGGGCTGCCCGGTAGTAACGGTCGAGCACATCGTGGACGGATCCACGCGTAACGGGAACGCCCATCGAAACGGCAAAAGCGGCTACAGGGTCGTCTGATGTGTCCGTGGTTGTGGCTATCGCAACAGCAGTCAGAGTCCGAGCCCGGCGAGTCCGTTCGATAACGTGCTGAATCATAGTCTTCCCGGCAAGGTCGAGTAAAACTTTGCCGGGAAGACGTGACGAGCCCATGCGCGCTTGAATGATGGCGACTTTGTTCACAAATAGATTACTTGGTCTTTCGATTTAGTTGATCGATCAGGAATACGCCATTGATTTTAAAAGTCTTTTCTTTAATCCCATAATGGAAGAAAGTCATCCAGATCTGTTCGCGAATGCCATGTTTGTCACAATTAGATAACTGGCTGACAGGCAGATACCCCGCAAAATTGATGGTCATATAATCCTTCTGAGAAATATATTGATAACTATCAATGGTAAGATCCGTATCCCAGAGGGCATTGTACCATTTTATGTAGATTTTCCTCTTGAGGTTGAAAAGCATTTGCAGCGCTACCTGCACATCGTACAATTTATCATTTGAGCGCATACGTCTGGAGACAATCGGAACGAGTTGAATATTCCCACAGGCATCTTCGTGGCCGTTCTCCGGCTGGATAAGATAGAAGACAATATGATCCTTCAGCATTTCCCCAAAGGTGGGTGTATTGGTAGACTGGAGCGCTGCCGCCGGTTTTTCCGTTGGCTGAGGAGGCGGTGTTCTGGTGGGAGTTGGGTTGAATGCCACGATTTCAATCGTGGGCCTGGAAGTAGGCACTTGGGTCCGAGTTGGTCTGGGAGTTAGCGTGGGGGCGATTGTCGGCGCGGAATTCATTGCCGAGGAAGCTCCCAGTACCAAATTTATGGCTGATAGGGAAGCAGATTCTGGTTTTCGGACAAGCAGCTTATCGCCATATACCCAGAAGATCAGCACGGGCACAAACAATAAAAGACTAATGAGGCTGAGTTCAATTGGATAATTCTTCATACCTCCAATTATTCATGCTTTTACTTTTCAAAAAATATTAATGTCATTTCGCATACCTGAAAATTCCATAACAAAAATAATCTTCACTCCACTTCCCTTGATCTTTTTTCTTTCCAACTCTGAAATAACAGGAAGACGGCTGAGAGTGTTGTAAGCGTCAAGCCAATTATTAAGATCGTTATATAGACCGGATCTTGATGGTTGGCAATCGAGTTTCCGTCAGTTACAAATGAGTAGGGGTGAAAAAACTGCGCAACTATATTAACTCTCCACAGTTTGATGTGACTCCATAAATCACTTATTAATATCGGAAGTCCGAGAACAACTCCTAATTTTGCGAGAGGATACTTTGTCTTATTCACCCATTCCTGAAAGTAAATTACCGCTATTAACATGATCAGGACATAAGGGACCGCAATCATCCTGGCACTTGCACGTTCACTGGCAAAAAAAGGAATGCGGAAAAGGGTAAACCTATATATATCTCCCTGCGCTAACAGAAATAATATCAACGCAGGGAGGATCAGCTGTGCGAATCGCTTTTTACTATTCTGGTCCTGTAACCACTTAAAAACGCCAAAATAAATAAGGAACAAGCCTCCTACCAGGCCAACAAAAATATCCGTTTCCCAGGGAAAGAGAGGATTGAGGATCAAGTCTTTGCCGCTATCAAGCGCATCGTTAAAAGGCTTGGAAAGAAATAGCAATGACCAGATGACATCTACCGATGTCTGGTAGCCCGAGAAAAACCTCAGGTTGGGATCTGCAACGAATTTTCCGACCTCAAGTATGGGCGGAAGCAACCGGACAGCGCTGAGAAAACCTGATGAAACTATGGCTGCCAGAATCCATTTGAACCTGGTTCTATATTCCCATCCCAGAACAAGCAAGAAAATTGCCAACCACAAAAAATGATGCTCCGATCCAGCTAAAACCATGTAAAAAAGCAGGAAGGCTACTGCTGTTACCCAGCGCCAACCCTGAGAGCCCTCCATAAAACTGAATATCAGAATAAAAAACCAGGGAAAGAGAAAATACCCGCCCCAGCTTGCGTGGCCTGCACTATAGTGAGCTTGAATATAACCGTTGAAGTTGAAAAGGAAGAATAAAATTGTATAAGCAATCAGCGAAAGATTGAATTTTCGCTTGAACCATAAAAGCCCTACTGTCGCAATTGTGAAGAAAATTAACACGTCCAGTATGGCAAAAGTGTCGATGTCAACAAAGAGGAGCAGAAGCATTTGTGGAGTTGTAATCACATCCGGCAAGCCAAAAAAACGGTCCGTAACATCATGCAAAGGAGCTGTGTTCGCTACATGCAGAGGCAACTGTCCATAATGTAAAGCATCTCGAATCACGTCGAACCTGGGTAAATTGATCAATGCCCAGTCCAAATTGTTAAAGAACGAACGGTGCCAATCAAAAAACTCACCCCACAAGAAAACGCCAAATAAATACAACCCAATAATCCAGAGCACGGAAAATAAATACTCTTTTTTTTCCATCTCAGGATCGAAGAGAGCTTTCCAAAACATATCCAACTTATTACGCAACATTTCGAAAAAAGCCATGCTAAAACTCCTGTGCTTATTTAGCTTCCTTAATGGAATGACAACAACTTAGTGATTTATTGTTTGCTCATAAGCGATGAGCAGCTTGCCAACGTTCTTTTTCCAATCGGCGCGGGCTTTGGCCACAGCGCGGGCATTTTTCCCGATTTCAACCAAGGCCCCGCGGTCATCAATAACGGCCAGGATTTTCGTGGCCAGCGCATCGGCATTCCCGTCCGGGAAAAGCCAGCCATTTTCATTCTCAGAAACCCATTCCTTATTGGCTGGGATATCGGAAACGAGGCACGGTAGTCCGCAGGCCAACGCTTCCATCAGCGAGACGGATGAGCCATCCACGTGAGAAGGCGAGATATATAAATCGGCCAAGTGGTAGTAACGTGGCAAGTCCTTCTGCCCGATCTGTCCGGCAAAGGTAACATGCTCGCTGGCGCCACCCCGCTCCAGGATCTGGCGGATAGCCTGCCCTTGTGAACCCCCGCTGAGAAGCATAAGACTTACATTGGGCTGTTGTGCTGCCACTCTGACAAAGGCCCTGGCGAGGACATCCACGCCGTAATTCGGCTCCCAGGAGCGGTTGCAGAAGAGCGTGAAACCCGACTGTGGACCGCCTGCCCTAGAGGTGTTGGGGTGGATGGTGGACGGGGGAGAGAAGTGGTCGAGGTCCACGCCCCATGGGAAAACCACCGTTTTTTCAGGATCCATGCCGTAGGAAACCGCCTTGTCTCGTGTGACCATAGCATCGCTGGTAAAGAACGTGGAGCGTTTCAAGGTATAGCGGGTGGCAAATTCCCACCAGCGCCCGCGGTGGACATCCTTCATCAAGTCGAAACCCCACGACATGGTCAGGATCGGGCGGAAGCCCGTCAGCACGGCGATAAAAGCACAAGTCTGGATCGGCCCGGCATGGATCAGGTCCGGCTGGATGCGGCGGATGATGCGGCGCAGCCCCGCCACATATTTTGGCAAGTCGCGCCAGCGGAAAACCTCGCGCCCACCTTCCCAGAGCACCTGTTCGACCTTTTCGGGAACGGGTCGGTCTTCGGTCTGGCGCGGGCCGCGTTGCAGGCGCACATAAGAGACCTGGTGCTGCGTCTCTGCCAGGGCAGCCAGGAAGCGATGATCGTGAGGGGTGTAATCGAGCGAGAAATAGATTATTTTCATGATTCATTTGGTAGGGGCGACCCATTGGGTCGCCCCTACTCAATATATAAATTTACGCGCCCAAATCCGTCCAGCGTAGTTCCCTGCCGAGGGGCAAATCGGTGAGCGCCTTTGTGCCGATCACATCCATGATCTGGTCGGGTTTGATCGCGCGGGGGGTGGCCGGGCGCAGGACATCGATCATATCACGGCTGAATACCTCGCCGGCCTTGATGTCGCGCGCCGCGCGCAGGCAGCGACGCTGGACGATGGCAGTTTGCTGCTCGTTGCCAGCGATGGACTTATCGGCAGAACCGAGGGCACGTTCCAGTTCACGGCTGCGATCAACCATCTCACGCCAGGTGGAAGGAGTCATTGAGAAAGGATGGTCAGGCCCAATCCGGGAATTATCGTCAGTAAAATGCTTTTCGATGACACGCGCACCAAGCACGATCGAACCTAATACAGTCGCATGCCCAGGGGTATGATCCGATAACCCTAAAATCACGTCCGGGAACATAGTCGCATATGTATTCAGCACTCTTAGATGGATATGGTCAAAATTTTCCAGACTGGCAGTGTAATTGGTATTGCACTGCATCAGCACCAATTGTTTGTTAATGGCCAGAATAGCGTGGACCGCCTTCTGTACTTCGCCAATATTCGACGCGCCAGTGGCAATAATGACCGGTTTACCCTTGGAGGCCATGTGCTCCAGCGTCTCGATCCAGTCGATCTCACCGGAGCCGATTTTGTAGGCCGGGAGATACTGGTCGACAGCCTCGATCGCATCGTAATCATACGGTGAGGTGAAATACTCGATACCGACCTTATCGCACTCTTCTTTCAACACAGGCGTCCAGTCAAATGGGATCGATGCGCCCTTATACACCTCGAAGACCGATTTCTTCCATGTGGCCTGATGCGAAATCTGGCCGCCGCTCATAGCCTTGAAACCGTAATCCGAAACGATTTTGGGCGCATCGAAATTCTGGAACTTGGCCGCGTCTGCTCCGGCTTCTTTCGCCAGTTTAATAAGCAGCTTGGCGCGCTCCAGATCGCCATCGTGATTGGCCGAAATGTCGGCAATGAAATAGGTGGGGTGGTTCAGGCCGATGCTGCGGTTGCCGATTTTGATGTCCATATATGCCTCCGTTGGATAAGGACGGACACACAGGTCCGCCCCTACGGGTGTTGATAACTGCGCATTTTCTGTGGATAACCCTGTTTATGCTGTGTATAAAACGTTTCGATTCCGGCGGAAACACCCGGGATGGCGGCACCCAGATCGGTGGATAACTTGTGGACGGATAGCCGCAGGTTGTGGGAACGACGGGCTTTCAGCCCGGATTCTTCGACGGAAATGGGGATAACCTGTTGAGGATCGAACCCGAATTGGCGGGCGATGCGCTGCCCGAAATCATATTTCGTGAGTGCTTCCGACCCGACGACGTGATACAGCCCCGAAAGGCCTTTGTCCAGCATCCGTACCAGGGTCTCCCCTAGGTCGCCGACGAACATTGGGCAGAACCGGACGTCGGTGAAGCCGTTGCAGGATTCCCCGGCTAAGAGTTTGTTGAAAAAAAACTCGGAGAGCGAACGCGTCCCCGAGAGACTCCAGCCGAAGAAGTTGACGCGTGCCACGACGGCATCCCCATTGGCGGAGAGCACCACCTGCTCGCCGGCGAGTTTTGTGCGTGAATAAACACCCAACGGATTGGGCGCATCGGTTTCAACGTAAACTCCGTCCTTTGTGCCATCGAAGACGGCATCGGTCGAGATGTGTATAAACCGGATGCTTTTCCGGGCGGTGGCTTCAGCCCAAATGCCGGGGATCTCCGCGTTCAGGTAGCGCGCACCGGCCGGGTCGGTTTCACACGCGTCGACGCTGGCGTTGGCGGCAGTGTGGATGACCGCATCGGGGCGGATGGCCTCAATTAAACGGGAGACGGCCCCGGGTTGAGCGAGGTCTGCACGCACCAACTCGAAGGGCGTAGCGGCCAGTTTGCCGCGATCGACACCTACGAGGGTATGAGCCCCAAACTTTATTAAACAGAGATTGAGACCCAACAATCCACTGGCACCGGTGACGAGGATTTTCATCTAGCCTTCCAGCTTGCCGCTTGCAAAATCGGCCTCAAACGGCGCGATGTATTTCTTGATGCCTTCCACGTCCAGCCATTCGGTATTGTTGTCGCTGGAATAGTAAAAGCCTTCGGGCAGGGATTTACCCTTGTCCTTCCAGGAGTAGCCGAACCAGCTGGCTTCGGCCGGCTGGACGACGTACATATGCTCGAGCTCGACCGTATGACGGGCCTCGTCATCGGAGAGCAAGTCCTCGTGCAGTTTTTCGCCGGGACGGATGCCGATGGTATCGATCCGGGCGTCCGGGGCGATGGCACGCGCCAGATCGACCACTTTGGTGCTGGGGATTTTGGGCACGAAGACTTCGCCGCCTTCCATCTGTTCGATGCAGGTGATGACGAAGTGCACGCCCTGCTCGAGCGAAAGCCAGAAGCGCGTCATGCGGTCGTCGGTGATAGTGATCTTGCCGCTGGCGCGCTGTTTGAGAAAGAGCGGCACGACCGAGCCGCGCGAACCGACGACGTTGCCGTAGCGTACGCAGGAGTAGCGCGTGGACGTGCCGGCGGCGTAGGCATTGGACTGGATGACAAGTTTTTCAGCTACCAGTTTGGTGCCGCCGTAGAGATTGGCCGGGCTGACGGCCTTATCCGTGCTGAGCGCCAACACCTTCTTGACCCCGGCATCCAGAGCCGCTTCGATGACGTTGGATGTGCCCATGATGTTGGTCTTGATGGCTTCCATCGGGTTGTACTCGCAGGCCGGCACCTGTTTGAGCGCGGCGGCGTGTACGACGATATCGACGCCATGCATGGCGCGCAGCAGGCGCTCACGGTCACGCACGTCACCGATGAAGTAGCGCAGCGAAGGGTGCTCGTACCCGGCCACACGCATTTCGTGCTGTTTCAGTTCGTCGCGGCTGAAAATGATGATCTTCTTGGGCTGGTATTCGGCCAGCAGGATCTTGGTGAATTTCTTGCCGAATGAGCCGGTGCCACCGGTGATGAGGACGACTTTGTCTTTCCAGTCCATGATTGCTCCTTTTATTTAACGGCCTCGAACAGGCCGGAGTCTTTCGTGACGAACAACGCGCCCTTGGATTGTAATTCACGTTCCAGGTCGCTGCGCAGTTCTGCCAGGGCGCTTTCGGAGAATTCACGACCACGGGCTGTAGAACGAATATAGGCGATCAGCGGCTCGATCTCGGTAACTTGCAGATTGTCTTCGTAACGGCGCATCTCCACCTGCCGGAAATAGGGCTGCAGCTCTACCCGGCCACTCTCAAGCGTAAAAGGCAGTGGGAACAGAGCAAAATCGGGGTCTTTGGTGACCCGGCGCAGCCAGACGTTGAGTTCTTCCATATGGTGGTCACCGACAGTTGTGGCCACCAGCCGCCCGCCGGGCTTTAACACCCGGCAAAGCTCTGCAATCGCTTTGGGCCGGTCCGGGACGTGATAAAGCATGTGGTTGGCGATGACGATATCGAAGGTTTCGTCGTCGTATGGGATGGACTGCGCATCGATGACTTCAAACGCGAATGAGCGTTCGGACCCCGCGAGGGAATGTTTCGCGGATTCCAGCATCCCACTCGAAAGATCGCTAAGCGTAATGTTCCAGTCTGCAGGAATCCGGGTAGCACAGGCCGCCCAGATAGATGCCCGGGCCGCAGCCCAACTCAAGCACGCGCGCCTGTTTGGGTAGCGTTTCCAGTGTATCGAATACCCATGCGAACCAGCCATAGGAATTGGTGCTGAAGCGGCGGTGGATTTCCAGCCGGGCATTCAGGTTGGATGCGTCCCTGTATTGCTCAGTCTTCAGGTATTGCTGATCGGTAAATTTTGACATGGAGACTAATCTCTATTCTCTACTTTTCTAATAACTATCATTGGATACTGCCCGTTCTCGCCAAAGAACTTTGGGAAGAGGCCCTCCAGCCAGAAGACAAGGCGCAAAAAATACTTCCCGCCCAGCTTCGGGTGCACGAACCAGCGCAGCAGGCGCGTGGACATGCTCCTCCACGGGCGGATCTCCAGCGGCATTTTGCTGCCGATCTCACTCTTGAGCCAGGCAGGCGTCATCTTTTCGACGAAAGTCCCGGCCGGCTCGTCCTCGGCGGACCAGTTCTTCTTCTTCTTGGCCGATTTTCCTGATAGCCGACGCATCAGCCCGATCAGCGGCTCGGCCAGGCGGCTGAGCAGCGGCTCGTGCCAGCCGTTGACAATGGCCGCCGTGCGGCCGGGCGCCAGCACCCGATACAGCTCGGTATAGGCGCGCGGATGTTCCTCCACGACCAGGTGGTGGATGGCATGCATCGAGACCTCGCCGTCGAAGGCGTCGTTTTTGAAAGGTAAATTCGCCAAGTCGCCGACGACGAACAGGCCATGCGCGCCGATACGTTCGCGCGCCTCGCGCAGGGCCTGGATGGAAATATCCAGGCAGACGCGCTTGCGGTAACCCTGCGAGTAGGTCAGATAGTCGTCATACTGCACCGGGCCGGAACCGGCATCCAGGAGAAATTTTCCGGTCGGGAGCAGTCCGCCGTTGACGCGCAGGCGCGTCTTGTGGATGTATTCCGCCGAAACCGGGCGCAGATCCTCGTAGCGGGCATTCTGGTAGAGCCCGTCATCTTCCTGATGCCAGCCGATCTCGTCGTAGAACTCGCGTACTTTTTGTTTTGTATCAGTCATTCATCACCAAATCTTTTCCACGAAGATCACGACACCTGTCACCCCCGTAGGAGCACCGGGGCGGTGTGCCCCGCAGTACTTCATGCGGGGTGCGCGGAAGGTGCCAGGGAGAGACACGAAGAAAAAAGAATTTAAGGGTTTCCTTCGTGCTCCTTCATGTACTTCGTGGTTAAAAGTTTTTTACCACTTCACTGGCTCACCGGCCAGATAATCGAAGGCCTTGCCAAACTCGGCCCGGCCCTCATCACTCAGCACCCGGCTCAATGGCCAGACTTCCAGGTCTTGCCAGAACTTCATCAGCCGCCAGGGGAAGGACAGCGGGAAATCGAAGAAAAAACGATAAGCGTAATTCCAGGCCGCCTCGACCTGATCTTTCGGGAGTCTGTACATTGGCAAATTGGTCAAAAGCTTATCCAGCATCCCAAAATATTCATCCCAGGTGGACGGTTCATAGGTGAAACCGCGCCCACGATAGTGCGTCTGCCCGGCCAAAATGACCGGTACGCCGCGCATGGCCATTTCCATGCCTACCGTGGTGGTATAGGCCAGCCCCAGCCCGGCGATCTCCATCAGGTCGTAGGTGTTCACTTTTTCATCCGGCCCGATCACGTGGATGTGCTCCGGCCGGTCGGGCACGGCATGCTCGATCACACCCGTCATCGACGGGCCTTTCATCAGGCGCTCGCCGGGGTGCACGCGCACCACCAGCTGCACGTCGGGCCGTTTGGCAAAATACTGCACTGTTTTCTCGATCCATTCCGCCATTGAAACGGTAAAGATGTTTCGGCCCAGCGTCAGGCTGTCACCCAGCACGTTGGTCGCCAGCAACACGACCGGACGGTTATCCAGGCCAAGCGAGGCGCGTAACTGCTCGCCGCCCACCGAGGCCACGTCCTGCCAGAAGCGCGTGCCCTTGCCGTATTTTTTGGCGCTGGTGCGGGCGTCCTCCAGCGCGGCGATCTGCTCGCGCTCGGGCTTCGTCAGCGGGGTATCGTTTTTGGCGGCCCAGAGCGCATCCGTATTCTGGCGCATGACCACGTCATTCTGCGAGAGCCAGATCTGTTCGCGCTGGTCATTGAACTCGTACGTGACCGTCATCAGATCGAGCTGACGCGCCACCTGGTAGAAAATGCCCAACTCCGTCACAAGCCCGTTCGGGACGAGCACCGTTTCGGGGCATTCGTCCTGCAGCAGGCGCAGCGCCGCCAAAGCGGCCTGTTCGTTGCGTTCCACCCGCAGCCTGTACAGCGCGGACTCCCGGTCGAAGTTCTCGCGCTGGAGCGTATACATCGTGTCGAAGGCGGATGCTGTTTCGACGATCTGTTTCAGCATCCCGAGCGGCAAAGTCCCCGGTACTATCGGGGGAGGCGCGTCCTGAGCGAAGCTGCCATTCTTCTCTGGCAGCGTAGTCGAAGGATGTGCGCCGTAGTCGAGGGACTGCCCATCCGCCCTTCGGCTGCGCTGGGGATCTTTCGACTGCGCCGCGATAAACCAGCGGCTCCGCTCAGGATGATTGGGGTGAATATCCAAAAGCGACACAATCTTGATCAGCCCTTTGAGCGGCACCAGCACGCGGCGGGTGTACAGGTCCTGGCGGCGCAAGTCGAAGGCGTTGATGGGTTTATCCCAGTCCCCGTAGGGCAGGTAGGCGATCGTGACATCGTGCCCCATGCCGTGCAGGGCCAATCCAATAATCGCAGCCTGCTCCACCCAGTAATGTAATGTGGCGAACAGGATGATTTTCCTGCCTTTCGCGGGCTGCACGTATTCGTTTCCATCCGTGAATCCGCCTGCCCCGGTTCTTTCGGGGAGAGAGAGTCCGTTTTTGACCTGCTCTACAGCCCCCGGCAGCGCCCGCTCGAGCTGGCCCAGGTTGTAGCGCGTTCTGGGCCGTACGGGGCGGATGGCGTCATAAAGGTCAGCCGTGTAGGGGATTTTGGCGAGCAAATTTTTAATAATCATGGTTGTGGTTGTCTCAGGCAGCTTGACAGCATCGCCAGAAATGGCTATGATACAAGCATAAAAGTCGAAAGACTTTCCTGCCTCGCGAAAAGTCGCCTACTGTGGCGGCCTGCCCCCATCTACAAGTGATGGATTGGGATAGCGAGGCAGGTTGGTTTTAACCTGTATACTCTACTAACTTTTTGATTTTATGTTTGATGGCATCGTATGAGCCAGTATCATTCTGCGTGTCACGACGTAAGATCGCACCAGCGACCAAGTCTGCAATTTGGATGAGCTGCTCGCTTTGAGAACGTCGAATCGAAATACGTCGAAAGCCATGCTGAATACTCCGCGCTTTCATAATACGTTTTAATTCATCCTTCGTCTGGTCACGATACCCAAATTCATCAAGAATTAATGTGCCACCCGCGCGTTTTTCGTTGGGGATACAGCGAATTAGCTCAGACACAAAAAAGAGATAAAGATCAAGTCCCGACATGGCTTTGAATGGCTCGCCCAGCATCGTTTTATCTACGAGGATCGCCCAAGCTTCAAAACCTGCCTCTGATAATACTGAAAAGACCCGGCTTCGCAATTTTTCTGATGTAAGTTTATGAAAACCAAATTCATATCTGCTGACCAGACCTATATCCTGTCGTAATTTTTCAAGCACGCTGCGCAGATGTTCGGGAGATGGGGTGGCAATCACAGCAATCACAAAATAGCGCGAGGCCCCCTTATCGAACCTGAAACTCGCATCACCTGATTCGTCGCCTGCAAATGTGAAGGTCAACATCTTAGTTTCTCCTGCTCTGGGCGCAGGGCGTTATACAGATCAGCGCTATAAGGGATTTTGGAGAGGAAGTTTTTGAGCATAAGGTCAATCTGTCCAACAGACTTCATAACATCGTCTGGATGTTAATATCCGGACGATACCTGCAAAGTCCTAATGAAACGTTACTACTACATTATCATAGTAAACAGCGGAAGAAGGAGTGGCATGAAGCATAGCCCCGACCCCTATTGTCCCATCCATAATAGGCGATGAGACATCAGTGTAATCAATTAATAATTGGTCGTTTACAAATACTTGGATATGATTATTCACCACATCAACTTTTAACGTATACCAAATATTGTTGAAATTCCGAATTGGAGCAGTCTGAATAATTTTGCCTATGTTGTCAGGCAATGACTTCACTAGAACAATGTCATTGTAAGGATCCGATCGGAAGTCTATTCCGTAATGCCTAGTGTCGTTCGTAGCGCGAAAAACAATTATTTTGTCAACAATATCCACACCCATCATATCAAGCTGGAACTGAAAGTCACTTGGTATGGACGCATTAGCTAAATATTTCCCATTAGCTATGCAACGCAAAACTCCATTTTCTACGACCCAAGAACCGCCTAAAGGCGACCATTTTATGGATGTTGTAGCCGAATCTTGAAAGTTATCCTCAAAGATTATCTGTTTGCTATTAGAAGATGGTATCGTCGGATTCAATATTGGGCTAACTACAGTGGTCTGAACCAACTCGACTTTTAATTTAGGGTGAACGGGTAAATTCTTTGTTACCAAAGATGAGTAGTAAAGGATATTTTTTTTCAACACAGAACGCAATTGAAGTGCGTAGACACTATCATAATTATCTACTGGGGCACTTATCAAGGTTAATGCCATAAAATTCTTGTATCGAAAAATAAGAGAGTAATTAATTGAAGGCGTATTTAATTCGGTTACATCTTCCCCGAAAAGTAAGGCAACTTCATCAACATTGGTGAAGTCTTTTAAAGAAAAAGGCTCACGCAATGTTGATAATCCCTGAACTGCACTATAGGAATCAGCATTAGAGCCTTTTTCATAGGCTTGTTTAGCTAAATCTATATTATCAAAAATAGCGGCAGTATAAAGAACATTTACTTCCCTCTGTTGTAACTGCAACAAGAAATCTGGATTAGTGTAAGATAATTCATACATTTCGCCACCATTAAACCTAGTTTCTCCACCATTTCTCTCTACTAACTGAAATCCTGCTGGCAGTTCAGTAATTTCTGGCAGGAAATCTCTGCTATTTCCAGTAATGTTCTCTGTTGTAATATCAGCAGAAGCTAAACTAGGCGTGGTTGTTGAATGACTCCGAAAGAAATTGATGCTTATCAGAATCAATAGCGTAATTATCAATATTAAGGCTACGATTCCTAAAATAATAATCCACTTTTTTTCTTGAGCAGTTGTTTGAGAATCAGTGAGGCTTTTCAGAGTTAATCTCCTGGAATTATTTTTCCTCAATCACCCACTCCAGCCGCGGGCGCACCGGCCCCTGGCGCGGCTCTGCCCACTGCATGCCAGGTGCGCCAATCGGGTCCACGTTGAAGGCCAGGGCATTCTCGTCCATGAAGTAGCGTTTGACGCCGAAGGAACTGGCGTTCATGCCCAGGATATAGCGGCCTTCGTTGAGCAAATCCGCAGGCACGATGCAGCGTGAAACATAACGCCCCGCCTTGCGGGTGGCGTGTTTTTCATACAGTTCGGCATCATCCACGTCGAAGGAGGTGAAGACGTATTCGCCACGCACCGTGCTGAGATAGATGCCGACCCGCAGGCCGGTAACAGGCGCCGTCAGCTTGTATTCCATTTCGAGCGTGAGCGGTTCCACCGAACGCAGCGTATCGGCCACAGCACCACGCGCATCCTTGACACGCAGGGCAACCGGCACGAAGGGCGCAGCTGAAGCCGGGACTTCGTCCGCTTCCCAGGCGCGCTCACCGGCCTGGGCCTGGCCGGAGGCCAGATAGAAATCCACCGCTTCGGGAGTGGGTGCGCGCATCAGCAGCTGGCCCTTCTGCATGACGATGGCTTCCTGCGTCAGGCGCAGAATGGCGCTCATGTTATGGCTGACGAATAGCACTGTGCGGCCCTGGGCGGCGACGTCGTTCATTTTGCCCAGACATTTACGCTGGAACTCGGCATCGCCCACCGCAAGCACTTCATCCACGACCAGGATCTCCGGCTCGAGATGTGCTGCCACAGCGAAGGCCAGGCGCAGATACATGCCCGAGGAGTAGCGTTTGACGGGTGTATCGATGAACTGGGCCACTTCTGAAAAATCCACGATCTCATCGAACTTTTTCTCGATCTCGGTGCGTTTCATGCCCAGGATGGCGCCGTTCAAGTAAATATTCTCGCGCCCGGTCAGTTCCGGGTGGAAGCCGGTGCCCACCTCAAGCAGCGAGCCGACGCGTCCGCGCACGGTCACGGTACCCTTCGTCGGTTCGGTGACACGCGATAAAACCTTCAACAAGGTGCTTTTCCCGGCTCCGTTACGGCCCACGATGCCCAGCACACGACCTTCTTCCAAGTCAAAAGAAACGTCCTTGAGCGCCCAGATATAGTTGACATTTTCGATCCGCTTTTCGCGGCGGACCACGGCCCGGGCGGCGCGCAGCGGCCATTGGACGACATCGACGATCTGGTCACGCAGCATCCCATACTGGAACTTGCCAGGGGCAGCGCCGATCTTGTATTTTTTACTGATATTCTGAACTTTAATAGCAATTGTCATGTTTTTTACTCTGTGCGAAGTACGGGGTGCGACGTGCGCTGTTAGGCTTTCTTCGGAATAGCGCTTTTGAAACCACTGATTAAGGCTTTTGTTTTATTAGCCTGCTCGTAATTCACTTTAAACTGTTCAGGCGTAATATAACCAACATCCAAAGCAGCATATAGCAAAGACTGGACCTCAACTGCAGAACGACGAGCGATGCCAAGAAATCGCGCAAATTCAACGTTTGAGTCACAATCAAAACCTTCGGCGATATTCGCCATCACTGAGACAGCCGCGCGACGAACTTGATCACGCATCCCAAAATCCTTGGAAAATGCGCCTTCGCTCGTCAGGGCATAAATTTGTTTAACCAAAATCCGCGCTTCCTGCCAGGCCTGAATATCCTCGAATTTACGAATAGCCACGTTATACCTCGCACTTCACGCACTTCGCACGATTTATATCGTATCCGCAAAAGTACGTTCCATATTCCGGAAGTAGATTAGCCCGGTGAACAGCACCACCAGCGCAATTCCAGTGGAAATGGCCACCAACACGTCCGGCGGGTTGCCGGAGCCAAGCAGCGCCCAGCGGAAGCCGTTGACCACGCCAGCCATCGGGTTCAAGGCATAGATTACCTGCCATTTCTCTGAGATAACCTTGGACGAGTAGGCCACAGGGGTAATAAACATCCAGAACTGGGTCAGGAAGGGCAGAGCGTAACCCACATCGCGGTACTGGACGTTGATGGCCGAAAGCCACAAGGCCACACCCAACGCCGTGATGACCGACAGCAAAAGGAATAGTGGCACGGCCCACAGCGCCGTCAAGCTGGGCGTGACGTGGTAATAGAACATCAGGCCAATCAAAATCACGAAGGCAATGGCGAAATCCACCAGCCCGGCCAGCACGGAGGCCATCGGCAGGATCAACTTGGGAAAATAGACCTTCGTGATCATGTTGGTATTCGAGGTCAGCGAACGGCTGGCGTTATTGAGGGCAGTGCTAAACAATCCCCAAGGTAACAGCGCCGTATACGAAAAAATCGGATAGGGAATCCCGTCTGAAGGAAGTTTGGCTACATTATTGAACAAAAAGTTAAACACCAGCATGGTCATCAGCGGCTGGATGACCGCCCAGGCGGCGCCCAGCAGGGTCTGCTTGTAGCGTACTTTCAAGTCGCGCCAGATCATGAAATAGATCAGCTCGCGATAGGTCCACAGGTCGCGCAGGTTGAGCGCGGCCAGCCCGCTGGCGGGGCGGATATAAACGGTCGTCGGCTCGGAGCGCACAACGGATGTATTTTCTGCCACATTCACCTTCTTACTTGTCTGCTTGCCACTTATCTGCTTGTCTACCTGGCACTTGATACCTGCCTACTTGATTTTGTCCCGGTTCTGTCTGAACCATTCAATCGTGCGCTTCAGGCCTTCTTCGAAGTCCATTTTTGCGCGCCAGCCAAAAAATTTGTCAGCCCGCGAAGTGTCCAAGCCGCGGCGCGGCTGGCCGTTGGGTTTGGTGATGTCCCAGGTCAGTTTCCCCTGGAAGCCGGTCAGGCGGGTGATCGTTTCGGTCAGGTCTTTGATCGAGATTTCGTAACCCGAACCCAAGTTAACCGGCTCGGAATCGTCATACTTCTCGCTGGCAGTCACAATCGCGTCGGCCGCATCTTCGACGTACAGGAATTCGCGCGTCGGCGAACCGTCGCCCCAGGCGATCATTTCCTTCTCGCCGCGCTCCTGTGCCTCGATCGATTTTCGGATCAGGGCCGGGATGACGTGCGAGGAAACCGGGTTGAAGTTATCACGCGGGCCATAAAGATTGACCGGTAACAGATAGATCGAGTTGAAGCCATACTGCTGGCGATAAGACTGCGACTGTACCAGTAGCATTTTCTTTGCTAAGCCGTAGGGGGCGTTGGTCTCTTCAGGATAGCCAATCCACAGGTCTTCTTCCCTGAAGGGCACCGGCGTGAACTTGGGATAGGCGCATACGGTGCCGATGGCGGTAAATTTACCCACGCCGTTCTGCCAGGCCTGGTGCATCAGCTCCACACCCATTACCAGGTTATCGTAGAAAAACTCCGCAGGGTGTTCGCGGTTGGCGCCAATCCCGCCGACATGTGCAGCGAGGTGGATGATGAGTATATTTTTCGGCTCAACATCCTTCAGCGTCGTCTCAAATAACCGACGGATGGCGTCACGGTCCGTCAGGTCGTATTCTTCCATGCGCGGGATAAAAATATCAGCCGCGCCGCGCTGCTTTAGTTTTTCGATCACAAACGAACCCAGGAACCCGCCTCCACCTGTGACAATCACGCGCTTACCTTGCCAGAAATTATTTGAAGTCACTTCTGCACTCCTTACAAAATCAAATTAGGCCCTACCGTTTTTAACGGTGTAATTCTCTTCAAACACAAAGGACACGAAGGGCACGAAGGAAAACCATGAAATCAAGGCACTTTTACCCCTTTGCCTGCACCGCCCACCCATAGGGGCCGTTGGCCCCCTATGGGTGCGTGTGTACTTGGTGTCCTTCGCCTGCCCCGGTGGGGTAGGCCGGGGTGTTTAGGCTTTTCTCGCCACATCGTCCCGACGTCCCTTCGGGAGAAACGGGAGAACTAAATTTCTCTCATTTGATCCCATGAACCGCCACCAAAGAAGCCAATACAGTCATATTTTGATCGATCGCCGTACGCACTGCCTTGTCGATTTTAAGTTTTTCACCCGGTGTGTCGTCAAACACAGCTTTGATCCGCTGGCTGATGATCATCGGAGATTGAATAAAATCATTCAGCTCGAATGTGTTTTCTGCCAGGCCCAGATGAGACATGATATCTCTGCCCTTGAGGGTGTAATTGAGGTTGATTGCCGGTGTGCCAAAACGCAGGGCGATCAGGCAGGTATGCAAACGCATGCCAATCACCAGATCGAGTTTTTCCATCAATGTAAAATAGGCCGGCATGGAAAGCGAATCGTTCAGATTGATGACATCAGGATCGTCAACAAAATTCTGTTTGATCCTTTCCAGCCAGGGCTCATCGTCTTCCCATGAAACTACTCCAGGCTGATAAGCAGAGATCAACACAATTTTGGCGTTGTAATCCTTGCGCAGCATCTTCACCAATGTTGAAGCAGATGCAATCAAAGCGTCCATCTTACGAGAAGATCGTTCCAAATATTGCTTTTTCGCCAGTTGGAACGGCAGCAGGTTGGATGCAAAGTGAAACCACAGGCGAATATTTAGTCCAATAACCGGGCCGTGTTGTTCTTTAAAGAGTCCATTAAGCAAACCCGTCTCGCGGGAACGGATATCGAGCAGGTCCGCTTCCATGTCCGGCATAAAAATCGCATCGTGGGCAAGCATACGCTTGACTCTGGAATTGAGCTGGCCCACAAGTTCATAGCTGGAGGGATCGCGGGCAATGAACAAATCCAGCTGGTCGAGTACCTGCCCGGCAAGCCATTTGCCAAATCGGGTGGTCACAGGACCGGCGCCCTGAAAGAGCATCCAACTTCGCAGGCCCATATGCCGGTAGTACCAGAAACGGGCCCAGAGAAAAATCAGCTTGATCAGGCTGGAGTCATCCTGCAGGTCCAGTCCAACGGCCCATAGAACCGTATTCGCGCCACTCTCAGCCAGATTGAGCCGCCTCTTTCCCAGAGGCAAATATTGGAAAGAGGCCAAAGCCGGCATGGGAATATCCTCAGGAAGGTTGTAATAAACGACAGCTTCCCGCACCCCGGCTTTTTGCAGGCCGCGTAATAGGCCCCAACGGCTGGCAATGTCACCGCGATTCCCTTTCGTCACACGAGGCAATACAAAGCGCGGCATGTTCACCATTTATTTGACGACGAACTGCGCGTTGCGATAACGCTCATGATTTGGCTCGCGAATCAACCCCAATTGCAAGGCATTCAGCACTTCCCGGATCCCATCATCCACCGAAAGCTTCGCTGCAAAATCCAACTCACGCCGGATTTTCTCAAAAGAGACAGTAATATCGCGCATATCGCCGCCAAAAGTTAAATCTTTGTATTGTATAAAAGTCTCCGGCAGGCGTTTGATTACCAGCGCCACGATCTGGTCCTTGGTGAAATTACCATCGTCCGTACCCAGGTTATATACTTGCCCGGAAACTTTTTCCTTTGGTGCGTTCAGCGCCAGGATTATCCCATCCACCACGTCCAATACATGCACGAATGAACGTGAATAGCCGCGCTGGTAGATCAAAAGCTCGCGTTTGGTATAAGCATCCAGCACAAACTGGTTGACAATCAGATCGAAGCGCGTCCGCGGCGAAATACCGTAGAGCGTTGCCAGCCGGAATACGAGCGCCCCCTCGGGGAGCAAAAACTCTTCTGCCGCAATTTTCGTTTCGGCATACAAGGACTGTGGGTTTAAGGGGGATTCTTCCGTTACCGGATGTCCATTCTCCGACAGTCCGTAGTTGCTGTAGGTGGATGCGAATACAAAGCGTTCCACCCCCAGGCTTTCTGCCTGCCCGTGGACATTTTTCGACGCCTCGACGTTGTACTTCCAGGCCGCTTGCCTGCCAACAGCCTGACAGGCCGGAAACCCAACCAGCCCCGCCAGGTGGATCACGGCCTCTGGCCTGGACCAGTTCCGGGGGAGGGAATCGCGCAGACTCCGTGCTTCGGTAACATCCGCTTTGGCAAAATGAAAATTGGGGTTGGAAAGGAACGCCAGCAAAGATTCCCCGCCAAAGAGCAGGCTGTCAATCACGGTCACCTGGTGGCCTGCTTGCAAGAGCTGTGCGGTCAATAATGATCCGATATAGCCGGCACCCCCGGTAACAACGATGTGCCTTGGCTGGCTCATGCGGCCTCCACGCTGGTTAAAAGAACCTTCAGGCCGTGTACTTCCAGGGTCGGGATGTTCGGTTCGTCCACAATGGCGATGCCCTGTTCCAGGCAGGTCAGGCGGCAAATATCGGCTACATCGCCCTCACCGATCAGTCGTACGCGATCGAAGCCATCTTTGTGCAGTTTTTCAAGGTATTCTTTTACTTTTTGGCGCACACGACGATACAGGTTGAATTGTTGCTCGACATAATCCACCGTTAAACGCGCGCGCAGTGCCAGTCCCTCGGCTGTGATCATATAGTGCAGTTTGCGCCGTTCGGCATGTTTTACCTTGACATACCCCTTCGCGATCAAGCGCTTAAGGTGCCAGTTGACCGTCCCAACGGCCACGCCCAGCTGGGTAGCCAGCGTGGCTTGAGTCACGTCAGGATCATGCTCAATGGTTTCGAGCAGGGAGAGATCTCGGGAAGTTTCGATTGTGGTTTCCATGGTTTTATAATTCAGTGGCTGAATTATAACATCAAAATTCAGCCACTGAATTTTGGAATCACGGACAGTGCGGCGTTCCCGGCTGGGGAACGTAAATGGCAATATGATCATTGGGAAAAATTGCGTCTTGCTGGTAGGTACACAAAATACGCTTGGCAACAGAGCGCGTCCAGGCATCGTTTTCGGAACCCATGGCATCCCCTTCACCGACAAAATTGATCCGCAAGGGATCCACGATAATGGCCGCAAAGCGGCGCTTTTCCAGATCAGAGCGGAATGTTTTCAAGTAGGCATCGTTATCGGCCATGGCCATTTCCATCAGCTCCTCACGCTCATATTCGGGGATCAGCTTGACGCCCTTGAGCATGTGCATCGAAATAAGATGGCGTTGGGTGATGAAAAGGATATCACCCCCCCGGGCATTGAGCGAGTCCACACGCTGCTGTAGCGCTGTTAAAGTAACCTGCGATTCTGCCGCGGTATACTCCCAGAAAGAGGCTTTGGATTGCATAATGAACCAGGCCGGGATAAGCACAAGCAAGGCAATCATGCTCCAGTGGAACGTCATCTGAGTGCCAGTGTTCTGAGCACCTTCTGTGGCATAACGGCCAAAAAATAAATAAGCACCGATGATCAATAGAAGAAGGGCGTAAGCGTCCAGATTGTGCAAATCGCCGCCGCCGCCAATCTTCATACTGACGATAATTCCACCAATGAACAGCACCAGCAGCGCCAGAGCGATCAGGCTGACTCGCCACAGGCTCCAGTCCGAGCGGCGTTTCCACAGACCGAAGCCGATTACCAGCCAGAGCGGGAAAGAGAAGAGCGCAATGCCGGGCAGGATCCCCAGCCAATACGACGGATTCGGCCAGAGCCGATTCCACAGCAGGCTAGAGCTCAGGCTGGTATAGAAGTTACCTGGATTGGGGATTCCGGAAAAGGCGATGTAGAGACGCTGGGTGATAAAAGCAATGATTGTGCCAGTGATAAACCAAAGCAGAGGCTTGACCGCAGACGGTCCACCGTCCACCGTCCACGGTCGCGCGAGCGGTACTTCCAGCATGTACAGCACCGCTGCCAGAATCCCTGGCATGGGGTACCAGTTCAGCCGGCTGAGTCCGGCCCAGATGGAGGCCGCAACCAGCACAGTCCATGTGCGGCGATCGTTACTGGCAGAAAAGCCCCAGAGCATGATGAAAACGGGGACGGCTAGGTGCAGGTATAAAGGTAGGGTAAATAAGTAGACAAGTATCCAGGTAGCGGTCAACCAGCGTAGGAGACGGTTTTCGATTCCCAACACGGACTTTGCCCCCGGCGAGGACTTTGTTTTCAGCCGGAATAAAAGCGCCGGTGCAATGAGACCTACCAGCAGGAAACGCACGGCCACCTGCCAGAAACGGTGAAACCATAAGGGCGCATTGAAAAGATAGGGCGGGACGAGCGTCAGGTGCAGCGACGGGTGCAGAATCGGCCAGGGAAAACGCTGCCCATAAATGACTTGTGAGAGAAACAACGAGGGCCAGTAAAAACGGCTTGTCTCCGACCAGCCCATTGCGAAGGGATAGTCGGAAACATCCGGCAGGTATAAGACGACACGGTAAACAGCGGTTTGCAGAAGTATACTGACCAGGAACGCAACAGGCCATGAAAAGGCCGGACGAAGTATCTTTAGCGCATTCATTCCAAGCAGGGCCAGCAGCAGAAAAATGAGAAACCGCACCCAATCCTGCATACGCAGCAGGTCGCTGTAGTAGCCATGGAATATGGTCAATGAATAGCCTGTCAACGCAAAAACCAGTATGGGCAGGCCGATCCAGCGCACCCGGCCTTTTATCCTTGAACCCAACTCCAGCCAGTCCAGCATCGTCTCGCGACCAGAGGACCAGGTGAGCGCCAGCAGAAGCAGGCTCAGGATTGCCGTAAGAGCCAGCAGACCCAGCGCAGCCAGCCAGGACTTACTGAAAAGGGAAGCGATGCCCAGCTTGTCAGCGAGGTTCAAGATCTGCCATAACGAGAGCAGGGCAGCGGGAGGGATAACCCCAAGAATAATCCGCCAAAAGACAAGCCGGGTGGGCGAGGTCATGATTGGTTTCCTTTATTTTGTCGAAACAGGATTAAAATCAGGTGATTTTTCAAATGGAGCCAATCATGGATATTCAGCGTCACCAGAAAGAAATCTTACTAAACCAATCATTCTGGCAGAAAAAACCAATTTTACAGGCAATTTACCGCGGATTTCATCGTCTTATCGCGGGTCAGTTATCAGGGTTGGCCCGGCCGCTTGTCGTTGAGCTGGGTTCAGGTATTGGAAATATCAAAGAGGTCATCCCAGACTGTTTGCGTACCGACCTCTTCCCAAACCCCTGGATCGACCAGGTGGAAAATGCCTATCAATTAAGTTTCGACGATGGAACGGTCAGCGACTTGATCCTGTTCGATGTGTTCCATCACCTGCATTACCCGGGAACTGCATTACAAGAATTCTGGCGGGTGCTGCGAAGTCCCGAATCTGCAACGGGGCGTCCCGGTGGCCGGGTGCTCATTTTTGACCCGTGTATCAGTTGGCTGGGTGCGCTTGTTTATGGTGCTTTTCACCCGGAACCGGTGGCATACCGTGCTCCCATTATCTGGGACGCTCCGCCAGGCTGGTCGGCAACCCAGGCGGACTATTATGCTGCCCAGGGAAACGCCACCCGTATCTTTTTTGGTCGCGAGCGTTCTTCGCTGCCGGCTAACTGGGACGTTATCCATCGAGAGCGATTCTCGGCGGTCGCCTATGTTGCCAGCGGGGGTTATTCCAAACCGCAGTACTATCCAGACTCACTCTACCCGGCATTGCACACGATTGAGCGCGTACTCGACCGGTTCCCTGCGCTGTTTGCAACACGACTACTTGTGGCACTGGAAAAGAAGGCTTAACGGCACGCGCCAACATCCACCAACCAGCGCAGGTCCGAGACCTGCCCATCTGCGCCAGTTTCACTCAGTTTATCGATCGTGACCACACATGCCGGGCTGAAATGCCCGGCATATTTGCGCCAATAGAGCAGGTCGATATAGATATAGCGGAATCCCGCTGCATTGAACTTGTAGGGCTCCGGGTCGTCAGCCAGTGCCAGCCAGGTTGGGTCGGTGGGCGGGCCATAATTTGTGGATGAAAGCGTGTGCAGCCCAAGAACAGTCGTGCCACGCAGAGGGTTGTTATCAAAAACGAGCGTATTCGCTTGCAGCGTTCCCCAGTGCTTTTCATACATTTGCACATCGAGATTGCCCAAAAACTCGGCATATAGCGGATTGGGCATGGCCGCAATTTGCAGGCTGAAAAGCGCCAACCCGCTTAAAGAAGCGGCCAGTCCCCAGCCCAGCAAAGCGATTTTTAGAGTCTCAGAGCGTGCCTGCACCCACAGCCAGAGCAGGGGAACGGCGTAGATTTTTAAGATCAGCAAAAAGTGTGCTGTCATGCGCGAAAGCGCCGTCGGTCCGGCATTGCCGGTATACTCCACAAAAATAGTCAGCAGGCTCGGAAGGATAGAAAATACCCAGGCTGCTTCCAGCCATTTCTCATCGCGCACCAGTTCCAGGCCGTATTTGAAAACCCAGGGCAGGGCAAAAACGACCAGACCTGTTTCTGCCAGGATGATGAACCATTGAACAGGATCGAGCAGCGATAGAGTGCCAAGGTGCGCCGAGAGCACTGCCGGAAGCCGCAGCGCAAACGAGACTCTGTATAGCGCCTCAGCTTGAGTGCCGGTCAGACGTCCAATCCAGCCAGTAATCAGCCCGGTAAAAACACCACCCTGGATAAGCGCGAGCAATACGCCTGCGATGAAGGCTGGAATCCAGCCCCGCAGCGATTGCGGCGGGCGCAGGCTGCGGTTCGTGACCGCCCAGAACAGGACGGCGAAGATCAGTCCTGCACATAGAAAAGCAAAGGTGACCTCGTTAGCCAGGGCAAGCGCCGCCAGCAGAAGACCGATTACCGCCTGGGCGGCCCATCCGCGTCCCGTACCTGCCAGCAAAACCAGCAGCAGTGCCAGCATGATCATGCTGGCACCGTACCCGGCATGCGCCATCGCCAGAGACGGATCGAGGCCGCTCCCATACATGAACGGGAAACGCAGCGGCCCAAGCCCCTGAATCTCCCAGTATTTGTACAAGGCCGTAATCAAATTCGGGCCTGTATCTGCCCCGGAACCAATCAATGTTGCAGAGGAGGAGGCCGCCTGCAGCACGCGCGCGGGCAGCAGGAATAGAATCCAGCGCGCGCCACCTGCAAAAAACAGGACGGCAACCGACAGTGCAGCGGCGATCCGGCTGCGGGTAAGCCGGTATGCCAGCATGCCTCCCAGGCCAAGAGCGAGTGCCAGAGTCAGCCCGCGCGCAAGATCAAGCGCAGCCCAGGGCCCGGCACCGGTGAGACGGGTAAACTGCGCAGCCACCAGAAGCAGAAAATAGTGATAACTCCACAGCAGGCGCGGATCAAAAGCAAAATGCGGCGGGATATCTCCGAGTGCCATACTGGAGATCTGTGGCAGGTTTTGATAGTCATCAAAAATGCCCAGGCCGCGCCCCATGAGCGTAAAAACGAATACAAAAACGAAAAACAATAACCACTGGCCAGGCTGGAAGGCTTCCTTCGGGAACAGATCGCGCTTTAGCGGCCAGGCCAGCGCCACGCCGAGGGAGACCGTCAGCACGGCTGCCAGCCAGAAGGCTGCGCTCGTGGGCAACACCTGCCCTAGCGGGAGCTGCCACATCGTCCCAATGTCCCTTTGGGAGGGAAAGCGCGCCAACAGGTTGGATAGCAATGTGGCAGTTGTCAGCCCCACACCCAGCCCGATCAGTCCGCGTTCAGATGGATGCAGGTCGAAGAGGCGGGCAACAATCAACCAGCCGCCGAGTGCCCACAATGCCAGCAAAAGGATTAGAGGAAAAAAATTGAGTTCGCTGAATAAGTACATAGACTTTTAGACTTTAGACTGTAGGCCGACGATTCTGAACAGTCTTTCATAGTGCTCTACAATCATCTCCAGATCAAATCTTTTCGCCAGTTCACGACTTTTTTGCTGCGCAGATTGTAGCATAGCGCGGTCTTCCAGCAGCTTTTTGAGTGCAGATGTAAGTGCCTCGATATCTCCAACCTGGAAGAGAAAGCCGTTTTCCCCGTCTTGCATCAGTTCTGCATTGCCGCCTGCATCGCTCAACACCAGCGCCAATCCCATTCCCAAAGCCTGGACGCCAACCACTGAAAGCCCTTCGGAATGGGAGGGTAGGACCAGGATATCGCTTTGTGCAAAAGCATTTAACACCTCTTCAGGTGTGACCCAGCCGGGCAGGGAAAAACGCCCGGACAACCCGCAGCCTGCCACCATTTCACGGACCGCTTCCAGCAACGGGCCGTCACCGAGCATGTTACAGGTCCATGGCAGGTCTTTCAGACGGGAAAGCGACTCGACCAGGTGCTGCGGATTTTTCTGCTCCACAAAGCGGCCGGCAAAAACGATGCGTGGCGCGCCCTGATAAGCCGGGCGTACCGGCAGTTGGTCCATGGTCACCCCATTTGGAATAACATCCACCGGCAGATCGTAATGTTGCAAAGCCAGCCGACGGGTGAATTCGCTGACAGCAACGATTTTTGAAGCATTACCCCAGATCAGCGGCGTGAACGGATAAACCCATTTGAACCAGCGGTCTGTTTTCTCCGGTATAGCTCCAGGGACATCACCCAGATGAACGGTCAAGACGTATGGAATATGGCTCAGCTTCGAGAGCGTAAAAGCCGCCGCTCCGGCCGGGACCGCAAAATGCGCATGTATCAGATCGGGTTTCCATTCGCGGAAGATCTTCAGCCCAAAGATGAGTGCTGCCCAGTCGTAGCGCAGCATTTCAAAAAATTCCGCGCGGAAAGCTGCCTGCCGTTTCGATGGCACACGCTGAATACGCACACCGTCCAGCATTTCGTCACTCGACAGGCCCTCCAGGTGCGCCGTCAAAACGCGCACATCATGTCCGCGCTGCGCGAGGCGAGTGGAAATATCCCGGGCCACACGGCCGCCGCCGCCGCCCACAGGAGGAAATTCGTGGGTGAGAACAAGGATGCGCATTATTGGTCGGATTCGACTCCATTAAGTTCAGCGTCATTTAAAGCCATATGTGTAACTGCTCCAGAAAGCCAGAATGCGCCGGGAACAGTCGCCAATAACATCAGGAAACGCGTCACCAATGCCAGCGTGGAAGCCTGTTCAATGCTTGCACCAAGCGCAATGTAGAGTGTGGTAAAGGTCACTTCGCGCAGGCCGTAGCCGTTGAATGAAATTGGCAAAACGGTGATGAAATAGGTAATTACCTGCACACCAATCACCTGCCAGAAAGATACATCCATGCCAAGTTGGCGGGCAATAAAATACGATCCTGCCATCGGCAACAGGTTCGACGGCCAGGCTGCCAGAAAAGCATATGCGAATGCCCACGGGCGTTGGGCCCAAGTCTTGAAGGCAGCTATGACCTTGGGAAAATAATGCCCAAATTGTCTTTGCAGCCAACCCAGCGGCGCAGCAAAAGCTGCGCCAGAGAATAGCTTTCCCAGCGAGGAGCCAAAAATCAACAACGACACCGGGGTAAGGCAGGCCATCGCCGCCATGTTAATGATCCGGTCGAGGATCACAGAGCCGATGCCGATCGTCTTCCGATCCGTATAGCGGAATATGCCTACCATGCGCAGCCCGTCACCGCCGATCGTGGACAGCAGAAACTGCGAGGCGAAATTTCCGGCCCAGGTCATACGGAAAGCTTGCCAGAAGGTAATCCTTACATCTTGCGCCCACAGCAGGATGCACCAGCGCAAGGTATTGAATCCGAATGAGAGCAGGTACAAGACCAGTACCAGCAAAATAATCCAGGGTCGAATGCCGGTAGCCTTTGCCAGTACCACATCCCATTGTTGGCGTGAAATCAGCCAGAGGAATAAAGCCATACTCACCAGCGTTCCAGCCCAACGAATGAAGCCAGGGAGAATTTTTTTGCCGGAATTCTTTACAGGTTCAGACATGCATTCACCAACTTTTCGAGCAAACAAATCGAACAGGTGACAGTCATGGCGCCTCGGCGCCATGACTGTCACCTGTTGTTACGGGCACGTGCCCGGTACGTTACGCGGGACATAAAATTCAATCCGGCTCTCGTCTGCCTCGATCTCCGCGACAGCCTCGTAGTAACAGACGATATAAGGCGAAACGCGCGCATTCCAGATGTTATTCTCTTCGGCAAAGGCGCCCTCGTCTTTAAGGCCCACATTTTGTTTGCCTGCTACGATCGCCGCGAATCGATGGGCCTTCATGTCGGCATAAAACTGCTGGAGATAGGGCCGGTTGTTCGACATCGCCATTTCCATCAGAGTCACCGCTTCATACTCGGGCACAAGCGGCAGATTGATTTTATGGAACGTCAGAAGATGGCGCTCGTTGATGAATAGCACCGGGCCCTTTTGACCAGCCTGTACGGCCAGTGTTTTGAGTTGCTCGAAAGCTGCGGCATCCGCTTTCTCGTTGAATTTCTCGAACGGGGCAAGAGAAGCTACAAGGAATATCAACGGAATAAGCAGCGCGACTGCGGCAATGGGCCAGGATAGGGTTCTTCTCTCTTCGGACGCATTTTCTGCCGAAACTTTGCCGCCGATGAAGTAAGCCGCCGCTATGCCGACCAGGACCGCATATGCGTCCATGTTATGCAGGTCGCCGCCGCCGCCGATCTTCACGCTGACGACCAGCCCACCGGCGAAGAGCGCCGCCAGCATACAGACCAGCCCCAGCCAGCGCAGGGGATGCAGTTGCGAAAACCTGCCCCGCAGGGCCTGTGCCAGTACGATCAGCAGCGGCCCGCTGAGGATCAGGATCCCTGGAAGGACGCCCAGCGCGAAAGAGTCATTCGGCCACAGCCGGTTCCAAAGCAGATCGGATGTGAAACTCGAAGAGAAGGCCCGGGCATTATCTCCATTGCCAGAAAGTGGAATGTAAGCCCCCTGCGCAGCCAACGCCGAACCCAGCCCGATGACCATCCAAAGAAGAGGTTGGACCAGGTAGCGCCAGATATTTTTGTAGGATGAGACCGGTTCTTCGAGTAGATATATCGCGATTGCGATCATGGCCGGCACAGGGAACCAGTTTACCCGGCTGACACCCGCCCAGGCGGAGGCAAATACCAGTGCTGCCAGTAAACGCCAGGGATGTTTGGCCGAGACGAACAACAGCGGGATAATGACCATTACTTCGAGGTGATAATACACGCCGACGCGCAGCAGGAACAGGAAGAACCAGCCGGCGAACAGCCAGCGCAAACCGTTTTGTCCACCAAGTACACGAAGAAGAACGAAGGGTTGGTTTTCTTTTGTGCCCCTTCGTGTACTCCCTGGCACCTTCCGCGCACCCCGCACGGGGTACTGCGGGGCAGGTGACAGGTGTCGTGGATTCTCTTTGCCGGGCAAAACCCTCCAGGCCAGCGTCACCGCTGCCATGCCGGTGAGTACGATCCACAACAATAACTGCCAAAAACGGCTGGCAACCAGGCCAAGCCCTGGGATCAGAAAGGGCGGAGATTGCAAAAAATAACGCGTCGGGTGCAGGCTGGAGAGTGGGGTTTTTATCCCATAAATTGCTTGCGCAAAATACAGCGAGGCATAATAAAAGCGGCTGCTCTCCGACCAGCCCATCGAGAACGGATAAGCTGTTACAGCTTGATAGCGCAGAAAGATCTCATAAATCACACCTAGGATCACCAGCGCCGAGGCAAATCCGCCGGCCCAGGAGGTCTTGAACGCTACTTTCAACGCTCCGGCCGCCAGGAGCACCAACCACCAGACGGCCCAGTAAAAGACGATCATCGTCAGCACCGGGTCCTGGGTGGACTTTTTAACCACCTCGCCAACACGGAAGCTGAACTTGAGATAAGGGATGGCCAGCACAATAACAACAAAAACCGCCACCCCGGCAATCCTCCAGAAAGTTCCCCGGAACGTATCCGTTTCGAGTGCGGCGATGATTCCATCCGCGCCACCTTCCACCTGCCCCGCATGGGGTACTGAGGAGCACACCGCCCCGGTGCTCCTTCGGGGGGTGGCAGGTGTGCGAATGTGCACGAACAGGAACACACATCCGACCAGCAATGCCAGGTACAGCGCCAGCGGAAGAGCCCACACTGAGTGCCAAAGCTCGACCTTCAGCTCGATCCAGCGTGAAATCGACCAGATCAAAATGACCAGGTTGACGATGAAGGTGAAGGCAAAAATCGTCTGCCAGAAGGTTTTTGACGATGCGGAAATCTTCACTCTATTCTCTGCTCTTCCCCACCCATTTTCGCCATCACGCCCGGTAATGTCGCTGCGCCAGGCAGGCTGGCCAGTACCATCAAGAGACGCTGCAAAACTACTACCACTGCACATACTGCAATGCTGATGCCGCCGATTTGCGAAAATAAAAACGTGACTGAAAGTTCATGTAAGCCATAGCCGTTGATCGAAATTGGGACAAGCGTAATAAAATATGCCAGGCTGAGCAGCCCGGCCAGTTTCCAATAGGGCAGGTATTCACCCATTCCGCGGATGAGGAAATAATAGGCTGCAATAATACAGAGTAAGTTTCCCCAGGCAAACAAAAGCGCCTTCAATAAGGCTAATGGCTGTTTGAACCAGATCGCCAGCGACTCCAAGGTGCGGCGGGCAAAGCCTGAACCCTTGCTCCATAGTCCTGCCAGGGCAAAGGATTGCACAGGCCCGGCCTGGAGGAGCTGGTAAATTCCCAGCGGCGCGGCCATGCTCATCCCGGCCATATTGACCAGCCGGTCCGCAGCAATCGAAGCCAGGCAGACCGCCCGATCATACCCCATCTGCATGGCGCCGGCCAAGCGGACGACATCGCCGCCAATCGTGGTCGGGAGGAAATTCGACGCAAACAGGCCGGTAAAAGTCAGCGAAGCCGTGTCCTTGAATGAAATTTTGACGCCGCCGGAGCGTAAAAGCGTATACCAGCGCCCGACCGTCATTAAGCGCGAGAGAAAAATGAACCCGGCGGCGAGCGCCAGGTTTGCAATCGTCACACGTTGTACTGCCGCAACTACGTCTTCTCGATACAAGTAAAACAATATCCCCAAAAGAATGAGAGAAAGAATCGTTCCGCCCCCGCGCAAAAGTACCCGACGGTTTCTCTTCAACCAGTCTTTCATTTTTCCTCTTTACCCTCGCGTAATACTTTGCGGATGGTATATGTTGGCTTGGACTGGGATTCGTGGTATGTGCGCACCAGCAGTTCCGCGATCAACCCCATCAAGATGGACTGGGAACCCATCAGCGCGCCCATGACTGCAATAATAAAGAATGGCGAAGTCAGTACGTCTACGCCAATAATCAGACGTCGCAGCGCCAGAAATAGCAGAGTCAGGGCACTGGAAATCAGCAGCAAAATCCCGCCACCGCCGAACAGATAGATGGGTTTGTTGGCAGAACGCGTCAGGAACTGCACGGCGATCAAATCGAGCACAACTTTGATCGTCCGTTCCAGGCCATATTTGCTGTTGCCGTACTTGCGCGAGTGATGCCTGACCGGCACTTCAAGGATTTTTGCTCCGACCGAACTGGCATACACAGGGATAAACCGATGCATTTCGCCATACAGGCGGAAACCCATCAACGCCTCGCGCCTGTAAGCCTTGAGCGTGCAGCCGTAATCATGAAGATGCACACCCGTCACGTTGGAAATCAGCCAGTTCGCCATGTTTGACGGCAGGTTGCGCGTCAGCGCGTTATCCTCACGGTCTTTTCGCCAGCCTGAGACGACGTCGTAGCCTTCATCGAGTTTTTCCAAAATCATCGGGATATCTGCCGGGTCGTTCTGCAAGTCGGCATCCAGGAAGACGATCACTTCTCCGCGTGCGTGGTCGATGCCGGCGGCAATCGCCGTCGTTTGCCCAAAGTTGCGGCGGAACTCCACCACGCAAACATGCTGCTGGTCCTGAGCAGCCAGCTCTGCCAGTACCTTATTACTGCCGTCCTTGCTGCCATCATCCACATACACTACTTCCCACGAGCGCTTCAAATCTTTCATGGCCTCGTGGATGGCCTTGTGTAAAAGCGGCAAACTTTCGACTTCGTTATAGACAGGGATTACAACGGAGAGATCCATTATTTCCTCCGGAAAACGTGAAAGAAAGATTTTGGCTGGCAGGTAGCCTGTGGGCCGGTCACTGCTACTTCCTCGTAACTGCCGTTCCTCAGGGCCTGGGTCAGCCAGTCATTACGCCCTGTGCTGCGCTCTTCGACCAGTATAAAATTGGCTTCTGCCAGCCATTTCCCTGCCAGATCCTGGTTCCACCAGCCATATTTCATCAGTGCATCATCATCATTGGATATTCTAAAAGAATACGTCCCGTGGAGTTGGGCCGGATAGATCTTGACACCCGGCAAATACAGCAAAGTCACCGGGGAATACCCGGCCCAGTAAACGGTCGAACCCGGCGGGATAAGTTTCCCCAGTTCTGCGCCGACGGCTTCATACCCCGGAATGACATCACTCTGGCAGTCGTACGAATTGTACTCGCCTGCCAGCAGTGTCGATGGAGAAAAGAGTGTTCCGAGCAGAAAAAAAAGGACAAACGCATCGAGCACCGCGCCGTTTTTTCTGCCATTCAGCCATGCTGCGCCTGCAAGTAAAACCAGCCCGAACAACACTGCGAGCAGCACCGGGAACCAAGTATGGACAGTCTGGTAGATTATCTCATACTCCAGCCGGAACTTATTGGCCAGGATTTGCCAGATCTGCGCCCCGTTCAAGCCGGGGACAGAAATCGAAAGCAGGTGTTTATAGAATAGTTGGCCTAACAAAGATTCGGCCGTTCCCTCCGCACTGTAAGCCATGCCTGCCAGCAGGCCCAACATTGCCAGCGCACCCAGCCATTTGCGCCATAGTGGCACTTCAAATTGCCAGGAGGGCAGCGTTACAGCCACAAGTATCAGGCCAATGCCGCTATAAAACGACGTATAGGTCGGGAAACAGAAAACACAATATTCATTCCCAAGCGCGGCCCAGGCGTGCAGGAAGAAAAAAGCAAGAAGCAAAAAGGAAAGGAAGGCGGCCGTTTTAACCTGTAAGGTAGACTTCCACTGCTTTGGCCAGAAAATCCAGGCCGCCAGCGGGCCTGCCAGTGCGGCAAAATGATAGCGGAAAACCAGGAAAAAACTTGCCACGCGGAACCCAAGCGGGTTATCCGGATGCCAGGATGCGAGACTTTGCGGTGACGTCCAGGGTTTCAAGAAAGGCAATGGCAGCCACCTGGCCCATATCTGCAAAATATTGGGCCAGTAGATTAGATGTGGGCTGCCAAAAACGAGCAATTCCCCGGCCAAAAGCCATAGTGCAGATTTCCATCCTCGCGCCCAGAACATGTACAACACCAAGAGTGGCAAGATCGGGAGCAGGTTGATGCGTACCATTACTGCTGCGCCGGCGAGCAGACCCCCCAGAGCCAGTTGCCAGTCTTTGCACTCTTCGCCCAGGCTGAAGAACATCGTCCACGCGAGCAGACAGGCCACCAATCCCTGCGAGGCGACCATGCTTACCATACGCGCCGCTGCCGGGTTGAGCACAACCGCAGCAACGACGCCCGCTGCGATCCAGCGCCCGCCCAGTCGGCGGGCCGTCAACCATAGGCCGAGAATGGCCAACATACCCAGCACGACGGCAAACATCCGCCCGGTACGCAGGCCCAGGCCAAAAATCATCTCCACCCATCCAGGAATAAAAAAAGCCAGCGGCATCTGGTTCGTCCATGGGCCATACGCTTGGAACGGAACATATTGGCCGGTGGCAAACAACCAGCCTTTGTAAAGATAAAGTCCCTCATCCAGGACTGAGTACTGGATGTGGGCAAATGTCCACAGAAGAAAAGCGTAAATCCCCATTCCGAGAATAGACAATAAATCGGCCAGGACAGGCCGCTCTCGAAAGATCTGGGGGAACTGGAGGTGTTTTTGAAACATCTGGATTTTCCGGGCGGAAAATATCTCTTGAAATCATACCGGCTTTATGGGAAATCAATCCCCGCCCAGAACAGGGAACTACTTCTTGGAAAAGCGCTGCAAATCAGCCTCGACCATCATTTCAACCAATCCCTTGAAGCTAACCTTGGTGTGCCAGCCCAGTACCTCTTTGGCCTTGGATGGATCGGAAATAAGCAAATCAACTTCTGCCGGGCGGTAAAAACGCGGGTCCTGAACAACGTAGTCCTGGTAGTTCAAACCAACACACCCAAACGCCACTTCGCAGAATTCACGCACGGAATGGGTCTCGCCGGTGCCGATCACGAAATTATCCGGCTCGCGGTGCTGAAGCATCAGCCACATCGCCTCGACGTAATCGCCTGCGAAACCCCAGTCGCGCTGAGACTCGAGATTTCCAAGACGCAGTTCTTTCGTCTGGCCGAGTTTGATCTTTGCAGCCGTGCTCGAAATTTTACGTGTGACGAATTCCAGGCCGCGGCGCGGGCTTTCATGGTTGAAGAGAATCCCCGAAGTTGCGAACATATCGAACGATTCGCGATAATTGACCGTGATCCAATGCCCATATACTTTGGCCACGCCGTACGGGCTGCGCGGATAAAACGGTGTGCTCTCTTTTTGCGGCACTTCCAACACTTTGCCAAACATCTCGCTTGAGGAAGCCTGATAAAAGTGGATCTTTGGATTCACCAGCCGGATCGCTTCCAGCAGGCGGGCCACACCCAGGCCAGTCACTTCACCGGTAAGCAGAGGCTGACTCCACGATGTGGGCACAAACGATTGGGCCGCCAGGTTATAGACTTCATCCGGCTTGTGCTCCTCGATCAAAGCTACCAGGGATGATTGGTCATGCAAATCACCCTGCGCAATCAGGATATCATCCTGAATGTGCTCGATGCGCTCGAAGGTGACGGTGCTCGAGCGACGCACCATTCCAACGACTTGATACCCCTTTTTTAGAAGCAATTCGGCTAGATACGAGCCGTCCTGGCCGTTAATACCGGTGATTAATGCAGTGGGCATACATTCTCCTTTGTAAATTCAACCGTTGAATTATAACGGAAAACAAGACTTGGGTTTGGAATTCATGCCTCGGCAATAATCGGCAGTTTATTTCGGCCGCTTCGAAATCCCGGTTTTCCACTTTTCAATCAGCCAATCGCCCGACACAACCAGCAGACTCAGGCCTATGGCGATCAGGAGCGTATTGCGTATGCCAATGTTGAAGCCGATTTTCAAATAGCGAAAGATATACCAGTGCCCAAAAACAAGCACCAGCACGGCTTCGACTTCCAGGATGCGGATGAACCAGCGATCCCAGCCTTGCTGCAATGAGACCCAGGCCTGCGCAACGATCATGGCTTGCCAGCAGAGCAGGATGACGCGGTAACGTGGGTTATCCCACTGGTCAGCGCCACCGCGCAATGAAGCGATCAATATCCAGGCCCAGACCACCAGGCTCAACCATAGCCAGCGCCTTTTTTGCGGGCCGTCGGATATTTTCCGCGTTGAAATTGGTGCGTATACCAGGAACGGCAGCAGCAGGTACCATCCGACTGCCCGGGCGAACCCCAAGACCTGCCAGAACGGGACGGACGGTTCGAAGATTACCGCCGGGAGTACGGGCTGGAGAACGCCATATATAGCGACGAATGGCGTACGCAAATCAGGTGGAAAGTTTTCGAAGAGTAGCTGGACAATCCCCGAACTATGTTTCAATATATCCATATTCCATTTTGCTGTATCGCGTGCCCAATTACCAATGATGCCCAAAAACCCGCCGCCCTGCACTTCCACCAGGCGGTCCCAGCTCAGGCTGACGGCAACGAAAGCCAGCCCGAACACACCCAGCGCGACGGCTACAGCCTGCCACGGGACGTCACGGCTGCCTTCGCTGAAATACAGCCAGCCCACGGCAGCCACGAGCGTCAGGAGCGCAAAACCGGGCGAGACGAGCAGCATCCCACCCAGCGCCAGCCCAATCCATAACCAGATATAGACTTCCGAAGTCTTGGATGGCTGCACTGCGCTGTGGGGGGGCTGTGCAGAGACTTCGGAAGCCTGGTGAGAGGCCTGCCATTCGACCAGCCCGTAAAAGGCCATGGCGATGAAGGTCATCAGGAACGGCTCCCGCATCTGCGCGGCACCCTGCAGGATCGCTTCGGGGAAAAAGGCAAAGATCAAAGTCGAAATCTGGGCGATTTTGTTGTTACCAAAGCGCTTGCCTGCCGCGCAGACGAAGGCCGCGCCCAGCGCTCCAAATAAAGCTGCGAGCAGTGTGACCAACAGCGGACGGTGCGCGTCCGGTGAGAGATAACGATATGTCACAGAACTGGCCCATAACAGGCCACCATACTGGTCGGAGACCAGCTTCTCATCGAAAGCCGCCATCAGCGAACGGGATGACTGTGCCAGGTCCCAGGCCTGGGTGTCGCGCCGAAAGGCATCGTAAAAGAGGTAGCCGGCATTCTGGGGTGGTGTTTCGTAACCAACAACCGGTAGAAAGATATAAGCACCCACTCCCAGCCCAACGCGCAGGAGAAAGGCCAGAGCCAGGATCCAGGCCAACGTTTTTCCACCCCCTGCCAGTCGGTAACCTGCGGTTAGAGTGATTAGGCCCAGGGTTGAAAGCAGCGAGAAAGCCAGCCAGCCGGACAGAAACGTTCCGGGGCTGACCAAAGCCAGACCGGCGCCCAGCGCCAGACCGGCTGGCACGATCCAGAGAAAATCAGAACGTCTCATTATGCTGACCCCACCTGTGAATAATTTGCCAGACCCACCACCCAACGACCAGGAGCACCAAAGTTTGTGTCGAGACCGAATAACGTGGGTTTTCACTCGCCTCTACCAGCGCCTGCAAAATCGAATTGGCCCAGACGATCGCCAGCACCAGCCAGAGGGAGGGCGGCATGGCCAGCGTCTTCCTTACGCGCTGAAAAACCAGTGCAAAGGTCCCGACGATGAAAATTGTATTTGCCGCCCAGAGCAGGGCGCGTTGAAACTGTACGACAGCGCTGAAAAATGCCTGTGCCGCTCCGAACCCCTGCGGATTCCAGTAAAACGGGGCGCTCCAAAACCCGGCCCAGGCTTCCAACACGCTGCCCAGGTATAGAAGCGGATGTTCGCGGATCAACCGCAAGGAAATTTCCTGCAGCTTGCGCGAGAGTCTGTAAAATCCCAGCCCGGATACTTTTTGAAGCTCTGGCAAAGCCGCCCAGATGGTATTGGAAGAATTTCCCGTATGCGCAATTTGAACGGCGCGATACCTTAGGAAGGTATCCCGGATGGCGGCGTCTTCGTCCGGCACATATTCAAAGAACTTGCCCGTATGCTGGATCAGGTGATAGCCGTCCACCGAGCTCATGCTCCATACGCCAAACTGGGTATGGATGTAATTGACCCAGACGGCGTTGAGCAAGATGGCCGGGATGATGATGGCAAAGACCAATGCCCAGAGTTTCTTGTTTGCCCAAAGTGCGTTTTTTACCACAAAGCTAAGGGCGTTAACCACGAAGGACACGACACCTGTCACCTGCCCCGCAGTACCCCGTGCGGGGTGCGCGGAAGGTGCCAGGGAGCGCACGAAGAGTTCAAAGGAAGAGCTTTTAAGGTTTTCCTTCGTGTTCTTCGTGGACAATAGACTTTGAACTTTATCTGGCAAGGATTTTCGGGCGGCTTGGAGCACAAGCACAAAAGCAACCAGGAACGGCAAAAAAACAAACTGCGGACGCACCAGGGCCGCCAGGCCGCCGGCAGTCCCGGCCAGCAGCGCAATGCCGAATTGTTTCAGGCCGAATTCGCCGGATGCCTGCTCCTGTTTCAGCAAATAGACGCCGCAGCACAGAGTCAACATTGCGAAGAACGTGGTCAGGGTCTCAGCCAGCAGGTCGGCTTCAAAGAGCAGCTGCCCAATATTGAGTGTATGGATCAGCGCCGCCGCCGCGCCTATCCAACCTTTGTCGCTGACCAGCCAGCCCAGATAGAAAAACAGCAGCGTGGTTCCCAAGCCGAGTACCAGCTGGACGGCATAGACATGCTTGTCCGGCCCGAGCCAGGCCAGGAAAATGGGATAGCCTGGCGAGCGCGTGCCGTCAAAAGGCGCCGACCCCAAGATTTGCCCGGCCAGGCGCCGGTAGCTGTTTGTGTCGTCGAAAATCACCGGCGGGTACGCCAGCCAGAGCGCAATGCGTTCCAGGACGGCAATGACTGCAACGATTGCCATCCAGCCGGCGGGGGGTATCCGGGACAGCCTGTTGGATAAAGGGTTGTCCATCCTATTCATGCGGGCAGAAATCCATCTAAAATATGCCTGGCGCGTTCCGTCCACGAATAGCGTTGTGCATTCTCGCGCGCCTGTTTTCCGAGGCGCTCGCGCTGCTGCGGATTATCAAGCAAGCCGCGCACTGCCCCTTCCCAGTCGGTTGGTTTGTCCGGCGAACAAAAGACCGCGCTGCTCTCGTCCAGTACTTCACGGAAGACCGGCAGGTCACTGGCGATGATCGCGCGCCCGGTTGCGAGATACTCGAACATCTTCATTGGGCTGGAAATCATGGCTGAGTTGCCCTTGCCGCTCGAAATGCCAATTTCTTTGCCGTAAGGCATGAGCAGGACGTCTGCCGCGGCCTGGTAGAGCGGCAACTGCTCGTTGAGCACGAAGCCGGTAAAGAGCACGTTATCCAGCCTCAGCGAGGCGGCCCTGGCCTTCCACGTCTCCACATCTTCGGGGCGCCCTCCCGTCCAGAGAAAGCGGACCTCCCGCAGGCGCTTTGCCAGCTCGAGGAAAAGGTCCGCTCCCCGCCCCTCGTACAGGTGTCCGGTGCAGGCCACCGTGGGGGCTTCGACCAGACCCAGATGACGGCGGGCCGTGGCCGGGTTGGGCAGGTTCACAAAGCGCTCGAGCTCGACTCCGTTGGGGGACAGGACCACGTCCCGGGGTGGTAAGACGTCGCCGTAGCGTTCATCCAGCACATTTTTTAAGGCCCTGGTGATGACTGTGATGCGCTTGTGCCCGGCCAGGTCACGAAAATAGCGGTAATAAAATGGGCCCAGCCGCCCGGATGGCAGGTCGTGCATCTCCAGAATGGTTGGCAGGCCGTGGATGAGACCCAGCACCGCCGATTGAAGTGGCCAGACGTACAAGAGGTCAGGCTTGAGACGGCGCGCGTGGCGCACGCCAGCCAGGAAAAACAGGCGGCGCGAGGGCGAAGGCAGCCAATCGACCTGAAAGGCTGTCGACAGGCCATAATAATGGGAGAGTGCCTCCCAATCTTTGCCAACGGGCAAGGGCTCATCGGCCACGGGGACAATCAACGTGACCTCATGCCCCAGCCTGGCGAGGGCGTGCACGGCTTTCATGGTCTGAATGCTGTTGGCAGCATTGGACGGGATCTGAGAAGCGGAGATGCAGACGATTTTCATTTTAGATTTCAGACATTAGAGATTAGAGAGAAGAAATTAGACGTTGGGGATTGAAGCGCGGAGGGTAATTTCCCTGAGACCGCGCCAGACGATGAACCCGATGGAAAACACAAAATAACCTGAGAGGATGGCGGCAAGCATTAAGTAACCCATGTGTGGGACGAGTATAACAATCAGCATTAATTCGATGATTCCCACGAGCAGGGTAACCAGCACCGGATAGCCGGGTTTTCCAAGGGCTAACAACAGCGGGCGGTTCCACTGAAAAATGCTGGCAAAGCCATAACCAACCAATAAGATGAGCAGGGCCGGGTAGGCCATTACAGCTTCGGGACGGCGGTAAATAAACGGCAAAAAGAACCAGCCGGTTAGTGCCAGAATTCCTCCCACAGACAATACCACCGAGGCGCTGATCAGGCTGACGCGCCGCAGCAACTGGCGGGTGAGATCCCATTGTTCTAGCGCAACGGTGCGGCTGATTTCGGCATACGTCGGCCCGATAAGTGGATCGAGCGGCAGCATAATAAAATTTACCCATGTCAACGCAATACTAAAATAGCCGACTTCTGTGGTGCTCAGAAAAGCTGCCAGAAAGAGCGGCATACTGTCGCGGGTAAACAGGTTGATGGTGCCGTTCAGATTTGTGTTGACCATAAAGGAGAACATTCCACGAGGGTTGGGGAGATGCTGAAACGGTGCTTTCCACCAATCTGCGCCCAGGGTTTTATGCACCTCACGCAGGGCGAACACAGCCAGTCCCAGGCCATTAATAGTCTTGCCAACGGTGTAACCCAGGATAATGGCACGTATATCGCCGTGGGTAAGAAAAGCAAAAAGAATAATCGCGGTTGTACAAATACTCTGCACAATATTGATGCGCGCAATCACATCAAAACGTTGCAAACCTTGCAACACACCGGTGGAACTTTCAGCGATGATGTTGCTCAACAAAATCAAACCATAAAATAGAAACAGTGGCGCTATCTGGGCATCTTTGCCAAATAGCACGGCCGCCCAGGGCACAAGCATAACCAGGATAATGAACGCTACGACGGATGTGAGCGCTTCGGCCAGCATGGCCGTCTTGACTGTTGCGGCTGCCTCGGCCTTCTTCCCCTGCCCCGTGCTGGAACCGGGACTAATTCGCGGCAGGGCCACACCCAGGCGTTGAACAACCACCTCACTCATTCGAAAAGATAGCAGGCGGTTGATATTCGTGGCAAACACAATAATGACTGTCACCAATCCAGCCTGCGCGAAGCCAATCAACCAGACAACCAGGATACCCTGCAGAAAGCCCAAACCTGCCGAGACGGCGCTGCCGCTCAACAGATGGGCGCTATTCTTTACCACCCGCCGCAGCAGGCCATCTTCGCGCCAGGTGAAGAGCAGTTTTTGGAATAAGGTCATTTCGGTTGGTAACGAGTGATAAGAAATAAGGAAAACCACTCGTTATTCATTCCTCATTTCTCGTTCTACGGTGTTAAGACTTCTTTCGCCCAGGAGCGTTCGGCCACGTACCAGTCGATCAGCGCCTGCGTACCCATGCGCATGTCGAACTGCGGCGCCCAGCCGAGCATCTCGCGCGCCTTGGAGACGTCGGCCCAGTTGGTGAACATATCTGCCGGGTTGGGCGGGCCGTGCACGACCTGCGCCTTTTTGCCGGTCAAGTCTTCAATCAGCGTCACCAGGCCATTGATGGTGATGACCTCGTGCCCGCCCAGGTTGATCACTTCGTAACCGACCGGTTTCAGCGCGGCGAGGATGCCGCGCACGATGTCGTCGATGTACGTGAACCCACGCGACTGCTGCCCGTCGCCGTTGATCTGGACGGGGCGCCCTTCCAGGATCCACTGCACGAAGCGGAACAGAGCTAAATCCGGTCGCCCGGCCGGGCCGTAGACGGTGAAGAAGCGCAGCACGGTTGTATCGATGTTGTGAAGATGATGGTAGGCGTGCGTCATGGCCTCGGCGCCCTTTTTGCTGGCCGCGTAAGGCTGGAGCGGTTCGCTGCTCGAAGCGCTTTCAGGCGTAGGGTACGGCGGGTTCGCGCCGTATAGACTCGAGGTGGAGGCCAGGATGAATTTACCGCATCCTGTGCGGCGACAGACCTCGAGCATGTTCAGCGTGCCGGTGGTGTTGGATTCGAGGAAGATCCACGGGTTTTCGACGCTGAACCGCACGCCGGCGCGGGCAGCGAGATTGATGATGCCGTCGAAGTGCTGACCGAGGACCGTAGACCGTGGACCGAGGATGGTTTCCCTGTCAGAGATGTCTTCGCGCACAAAGGTGAAGCCGGGCAGGACCTGCAGGCGTTTGAGGCGGTATTCCTTAATGCGAGGGTCGTAGGCATCGTTCATGTTGTCGATGCCCGTAATTGTGTGTCCCTGCTCGAGCAGCATTTCGGCCGTACGCGCGCCGATGAAGCCGGCTGCGCCGGTAATGAGGTAGTTTGACATGGTTTTCTTTCAGTCACCTGTGAAGCAATTGCCATAGATGCATTATTTCCGGCGCTTTGGACAAAACTCCCACTACGCCAACAATAGCAAGAATCTTACGCCATCTCACCTTTAAGCGAAAGTCCAGAATATTACCATCAGCCTTGAAATTTAAGTCCATCTTTTGCCTTCCTTTTCTTCTTTGAGGTTATATCCTAAGAATACTGCTAGGAAGGTCTGCTGATAAGGGCGTTAAGGGAACAGTTTTGGCTATTCACGTCCTATTTGCCCGTGCGATGATATCTGATCAGACGTCGCAACCTTTCTTCATCAAATAATACTGTATGTAAAAGGTCTTCGTTCTGCCGAAGGCTTTCTGGAGCACGTCCTCTTGATATCAGATAATCATTGAGGCCAAACCAATTTAAGAGAGTGAACTTTCCTTGTGACCAATCCGTAATTCCTTCATTGATCTCGTCTATAAGCTCGGCAATTGCTATCCCTTCGGTATAGCGACCAACTACATACTTTGGAAAGGTGAGACGGCTACCCAAGGATTGAAAGTAGTCTTGATATGCTTCTATTGCGTGGAGATACGCTTTTATATTAGCTTGGAGTGGAAGGATAATTCTCAAATCGTAGGTACTTTTAGCATTCTCCATTCGAATCACATTAAGACCATCAACCGGCCACCCATTACTGCGAACTTGCTCCAATTTTTTTCCTAATTCGGGATAAAAACGGGGATCAGGTGCAAAGCCCTTTTCTCGTTCTTTTTCGATTAACACATTTGTGAGAATCCATGTGAAACGTTTTGGGCCGTACTCTTGCAAAAGTTTTAGCAAACCATCCTGTCGTTCATCAATCCCTGCCACATATGCGGATAACGCATTGTTCATTTCTTGCCAGCTGGCAAGTTCTTCCTGCGTAAGAGTTGCTGATCTGAGTTTTCGTTTCTTTCCCATACTTGTTTACACCTCACAACCTTCTCGCTTTCCTTCCCCACTTTCCCAAACGCATTCCGTGTATAGAAGATAAAAGCGGCCGCATCCAGGATCGCCTTGTAATCATACGACTTGTGGTTGGTGACCAGCACGACCGCATCCGCCGTGCGGCTCGCTTCTACCTTAAATTTGTTCCGAGCCTGCCGCGCACAAATTCGCGTACCCGGCGCGCAGACAGTAGGGCTTCTTCGCCAATTTCAGGCGATATATCCAGGCCAGGGTAGCGCACGGCAACCGAATAATTTTCAAGCTGTTCAAGGTCTTTTTGCAGGACTTTGAATTCCCCATCCAGGTTCAGGCATAAATCAAGCAGTGCCAGCAGGTCGTGTGTGCGTTCGAACCGGATGTTTCGCTCCTGCAGGTAAGCTTTGAGATATTTTTCGGCGCATTGCTGGCAATGGAAACAAGCCACACCGGGCAAAGGGCTTTCCCCCGCATGTTGTAACAGATCGGCGGCATGAAAATCGTCTTCCGCTTTGGCGACCCATTCAGCGGCCAGCGCGTTCATACAGGACTTTGCCTTTTTCGGTGATGTCTATCAAAAACCAGTCGCCCAGTTGCTTGCGCTTTTCGAGCACTTTGCGGGAGCGCGCAATAATGTCCACATGAAAAACCAGCGGCGGCAGCGAATTGGCAATTTCCAGCGACGTTTCCAGCTCCCCTTTGGGTGTCTCCATGACGACCAGCAAATCCACATCACTCCAGGCTTTGGGATGTCCGTAGGCGTGCGAGCCGAATAAAATAATTTTTTCCGGGCCGAAATTCTCCGCGATGTGTCTGGCGATAGCGCGGATCGTGCGCATCGGGATGCGGGAACGTTTCCCCAGCGGCGGGACTTGAAAAGCTGTCTGCGTTGTCATAATAGGATTATACGTGATTTTGGCCTGTGCTAAAGCCTGACTACATTCGGACTTTCCTTCCCCAGCTTCCCAAACGCATTGCGTGTGTCGAAGATAAAATCGGCCGCATCCAGAATGGCTTTGTAATCATAGGATGCATGGTTGGTGACCAGCACAACCACATCCGCCGCATGCACGGATGGCATCAGCTCGGTGATGCTGTCCATCTTCCAGCCTTCGTTTTCGTGATGGATATGGGGAACGTGCGGGTCGTGGTATTCCACCAGCGCGCCTTTTTTCTTGAGCAGCGCAATCACGTCCAGCGCCGGGGATTCGCGCGCATCCTCCACGTTGGGCTTATAAGCCGCGCCCAATACCAGCACCTTGCTGCCCTTCAGCACTTTGCCGCGGTCGTTCATCGCGTCCAGAATGCGGCTGACGACGTAGCGCGGCATATTGGTGTTGATCTCGGAGGCCAGCTCGATGAACTTGGCATTGTAGTTCATCTCCTTCATCTTCCAGGAGAGATACAATGGATCGATCGGGATGCAGTGCCCGCCCAGGCCGGGCCCCGGCGTGAACTTCATGAAACCGAACGGCTTGGTGGCGGCGGCGTCGATCACTTCCCAGACGTCCACACCCAGGCGCTCGCACATGATCGCCAGTTCGTTGACCAGGCCGATGTTGATCATGCGAAAGGTGTTCTCGAGCAGTTTGGTCATTTCGGCAGCTTCAGCGGTCGAAACCGAGACGACCGTCTCGATCGCGCCGCCGTACCAGGCCGAAGCCACTTCGGAACAAGCCAGTGTGATCCCGCCCATCACCTTGGGCGTGTTGTAAGTGGTCCAGTCTTCGCGGCCGGGGTCCACGCGCTCGGGCGAGAAACAGATGAAGATATCCTCGCCCGCTTCCAAGCCGGATGCCTCCGTCAGCATGGGCAGCATCAATTCGCGCGTCGTGCCGGGATAGGTGGTCGATTCGAGCACGATGACCATGCCCTTGTGCACGTATTTTGCCACTTGTTCGCTGGCCGAAAGGATATAAGACATATCCGGGTCGCCGGTCTTGCGCAGGGGGGTCGGCACGCAGATGCTGACGGCGTCGAGCTCTTTCAGCACCGCAAAATCCGCGCTGGCTTTCAGCCGGCCGGATTTGACCAGTTTTGCCACCGTTTCGGTCGGCACATCCTGGATGTAGGAAACACCCTTGTTGAGCGCTTCCACTTTGCGGGTGTCCGGGTCGATGCCGACCACGTCGAAGCCCGCTTCGGCGAACACCACCGCCAGCGGCAGGCCCACATATCCCAGCCCGAGGATGCCGATGCGGGCTTGTTTTTCTTTTAGCCGCTCGATAAGCGTTTCTTTTAGGGTCATTTTTCCTGTCTTAATGGTCAAATTCGAATATCAAGACCTTCACCACGAAGCACATGAAGTACACAAAGGAACACGAAGAAGAGCTTTTAAAATTTTCTTTTGTGTCCCTTAGTGACCTTCCCCGTAGGGGCATCGGGGCGATGTGTGGTTAAGATTTTGATCTAACTAAAATAAATTCAACTGTTTTGCGTCGTCGTCCGGCTCCTGCTGGGCGGACGCTGCGGCTGCAGGTGCAGACCTGTTCAACTCTGCATGCGCTAACTCCAGCAGTTTCGGCAGCTTGGCGAAGTCGGCCAGGATGGCGGGTTTGAGCGCCGCCTGGTGCAACGCTGCCGCAGGATGGAACATGGCAATCACAAAACGGTCCCCGACGCGTTTCATCTGTCCGTGTACCTGGGTGATCTTGACGCCAGGCATATATTTACCCATCGAGAAACGTCCCAGCGTGATAATGATTTTCGGATCAACTGCCGCAATCTGCCGTTCGAGATACTGATTGCAGGAGGCCAGCTCGTCGGGCAGCGGGTCGCGGTTGCTCGGCGGGCGGCACTTGACCACGTTGGTGATCCATACATCTGTGCGCTCGAGCCCGGCTTGCGCCAGCAGTTCTTCCAGAAATTTACCGGCAGCACCCACAAAGGGGCGGCCTTGCTGGTCTTCGTTGAAACCCGGGCCTTCGCCGATTAACATGATCTCAGCGTCCGCCGGTCCTTCCCCCGGTACGGCTTTGTTGCGCGTCTTATGCAAATCGCAAAGAATGCAAACGCGTACTTCGCTGGCAATCTGCTCCAGTGTGTTTTCTGAGGACATATCTCTCTCCTGATCTTCCGCTCGCTGATTTCCTAATTTGCAATTCCTAATTTACTCAATCACCGTTGTCATCAACAACGCATCTTCCCCGGTATCTTTATAATACTGTGACCGGCGCCCGACGACTTCAAAACCAAAATCTTCATACAGCTTTTGCGCGGCCGCGTTCCCGGCGCGTACTTCAAGGTGATAGATCCGCGCTCCCTCGGCGTAAGCCGCGTCCATACCAGTTTTCAAGAGCAGGCCGCCAATGCCGCTGCGGCGAAATTCCGGATGCACGGCAATCGTGGCAATATGGGCCTCGTCCAGCACGCGCCAGATAATCAACACCGCAGCCACCCGTCCATTGACCTGTGCCACCCAGCAGCGTGCGTCCCGGTTGGCCAGCTCGGTCTGAAACGCGTTCTGCGACCACGGCTGGCTGAAGCTGAGCGCATCCAGTTCGGTCACAGCCTGTAGGTCAGCGACCGCCATGGGCCGGATCATTATCTTCATGCCGGCAGTGTCCCGGACGTACTTTCCGGGATCGGCTCGCCTATATGCAGGTAGAACGGGGCGAGTGAAGCAGCGTTGTCGCTTTCGCCGGCTTGCCAGCGTAAATAAGCCAGTTCGGCCAGAATGCCCGGCCTGCGGATGCACTGCGCGGGAGACAGCAGGCTGACATGTTTATTGTTGGCAAAGACCTGGCGCTCGTCTGGAGATAACTCTCCGCACACCAACGCCGGACGTAGGATGGACTCTGAGAGCGCCTCTGCAGTCGTTACGCTTGGGCTTCCCTTTTGTTGCCTCGCATTGCCCACGGTTTTATACCAACCGATAGCCAGCCTGCCCCGCCCGGCCGGGAGCAGCGCTGCGAAAGGGAGTCTGCTTAGCGGCTGGGTAGCGGCCACCACGTCCAGGCTGGGGATTCCGACCAGGGGCAGATTGCGCGCCAGGGCCAGACCCTTTACAAATGCCAGCCCCACCCGCAGGCTGGTGAACGACCCTGGGCCAAGCGCTACACCCAGGGCGCGGATTTCATCCATCCTTACGCCGGTGCGCTGGAACAATTCATTCAATGCCGGGGCCAGTTCAACCGTATGGCGGGCGTGGCTGATCCATAGGGATTCAGCCAGCACCTGTGTGCCATCGTAAAGCGCCAGGCCAAGCTGGGCAGTGGATGTATCGACTGCAAGAAGCATCAATCGTTTCCGAAGTTGGACCGGCGGTACTCAGCCAGCAGGGATACATAGCGCTTCCCTGCGGGCAGAAAAGTAAGCTGGCGGTATTCCTCTCCCATAGGGATAAATGCATCAACGTGTTCCAGCTTGACCCACAAATGCTCGGCAGGCAGTACGCTTTGCATGCGTTCAGGCCACTCGATCACCAGCGCTCCTTGCAGGAGCATGGCGTCGATGTCAAGTTCCTCCGCTTCGGGAGCCGAATCAAGCCTGTATGTGTCGAAATGAAAAAGCTGGCTGCCATCTGGCCGGCGATAAACGTTGACCAGGATAAAGGTCGGGCTGGAAACCGCGTCCAGTGAACCCCAGCCCTGCGCCAGACCTTGCACAAAAGTCGTCTTGCCCGCGCCCAACTCTCCCTGCAAACAGACCACGTCGCCCGGCTGGAGCAGCGCCCCAAGGCGCATTCCCAAAAGGCGGGTCTGTTCCGGGCTATGGCTGAGAAAGTCGAACGCTGTGGCGGGCAAAACGGGCATGGCGGGGATTATATCAGCAACCAATCATTGGCCATCAACGGCTGCAATTTGCGGTTTGACAGATTCCACCGGCACTTGCACCAGTCTCAATTTCTGCCCGATCTGGCGCGCGATCGTGATGGCTGCCTCCGGGCGCGCCGCACGCCGGCAGGCCTGCACAACTTTCTCGCGCTCTTGAGGATCCTCCACCCACATCCGCAGGGTCGCCACCACACGTTTGGGTGTCGAGGCCCACACTCCCGCTCCAGACTCGCGGACGTAGGTTACATTGCCGTCTTCCTGGCCGGGCAGGCGCGCGTACAGGATGATTGGCAGATGCGCGTTCAAGGCTTCTGCGATAGTGCCCGGGCCGGCTTTGGTTACCAGCACATCGGCAGCGCGCATAAAGTCAGCCATTTCCTTTGTAAAGCCATAAATAAAGGTTGGAATCGACCAATGACGTTTTTCCAGGCTGGATTTCAGGCGTTCATTGCGTCCCGCAACGACGACCAACGCTACATTCAGCTCAGATTCGGCGATGCTGCGCGCTGTATTCGCCAGCGGGCCCATGCCCTCACCCCCTCCAACCAGCAATATGATCAATTTATCTTTGGGCCAACCCAGTTTTTCGCGCAGGACATCCTTGTTCCCGGCCGGGACACAATATTTCTGGGCCACCGGCTGGCCGACGACAATTACCTTTTCTTCGGGCATGCCGTACTGGATGGCCTTCAGCTGTGCGGCCTCTGTTGGGACACAGATCAGATCAGAACGGCTGTCGAACCATAAGGCATGGGTTGTCACCATATCGGTCACAACTGTGATGAAAGGCGGTCGCCTATGTTTACCCAGCGCTTTTAAAATAAAAGACGTCGCAAGGGGGTGGACGGTAACCACCAGATCGCTGGGGTGATTGCGGATGATGGCCCGCGCGGTCCGCGCCGCAACCGGCCACATGGTAGCTGTAATGGCCCTGGCCTGGGGCCGCCCGTTGGTAGCATAGAAACTGGCTCCCCAGAGTTGTGGAGCTTTGACCATGTAAGGATACCAGTCGGGCATGCGGTTAAGCGGGCGTGGCGCATAGTCCTTGAAAATGTCCACCATTTCCAGGCTGAATGTATCCCCGTATTCGAGCTTCAGCGCCTCGATGATCGCTTCAGTCGCCGAGCGGTGGCCACCTCCGGTGTCAGAGAACAAGAACAGGATGTGTGGTTTCTTATTTTGGCTGTCCATCTGGGTTCCTGGGGAGAATGGTCTTGATTCGGCGTGATAGCTCACGGCGCGTCAACATTACGCGGTGAGCGCAAGTACGGCATTCCAGGCCAATATCTGCGCCCAGGCGGGTCACGTTCCATTCATACCCGCCGCATGGGTGCGGCTTGCGCAGGCGGACAATATCATTGAGCTGCAGGTCGAGGAGCATGGTGTCGATCTCGGTAAATTGACAAATCAGGAGATTGCTATAGTGAACGAGGAAAATTATACCGTAAGAAGGTTAATGGGAAATTTAACGATTCGCCTACGCTCCGAGCGCATCTCTCGTCCATTTAAATTGTGATAAACTATTTTTATCGGAAGAATTTTGGAGGGAACCCTATGTCTGATTATGAAACCCATTCTGTCGAAATTGCCGGCCTCAAACGCGACTTGCGCCTGTTCCAGATTGCGCCAGGTTTGCGCATCGCGATCTTGAACATCCTCGGTGACACCGAGCTGGTGCAGGCCTGTGCAAAAGCGCTGGCCGAGAAACTAAAAAATCTGGACTACGATATTCTTGTGACGGCTGAGGCCAAATCGATCCCGTTGGCGTATGCCCTGGCAGTGGAAACCAAAAAGCCGTATGTGGTCCTGCGCAAGTCATATAAACCCTACATGGGCGATGCGCTAAAGGCTGAAACGCTCTCGATCACCACCGGCCAGCCGCAAACCCTGGTGCTGGATGAAAAAGACCGCGAGTTGATCGCTGGCAAGGAGGTCCTTATCGTGGACGATGTAATCAGCACCGGATCCACGCTTCAGGGTATACGCATCATCCTTGATAAGGCCGGCGCAACTGTGGCCGGCGAAGCGGCCATCATGACTGAGGGCGAAAAATCCAAATGGATGCATATTATTGCGCTGGGGCATTTACCGCTGTTCATGGACTAATGCCCGGAAAACATAAATTTGAAATGTTTCGGGGCGGCCATTTTGGCCGCCCCGAAAGTATTTAATCGAAATGGGCTTCCAGGCATTCCACTCCCAGCGTGCTGACGACTGCCTCGTGTAGAGTCCCGGTTGGCAGGTCGAGACGATCTCCCACTTTCAACGTGAGTTTTGTTCCGTCTTTTGGAAAACCAAAAGTGATCGCCCCGGTTACCACATAAATAACCTTGTTAAACGTATGCGTGTGCGCAAAATAGACCTCCAACGGAGTGCTCGACCATTTACTGTAGGTCAACCTCTCGGCATCCAGCATACGGCGGATGGCAGCTTCCGTGGGTACTTCGGGGCCGGGCCATGGGGTTACACGGACAGATACGTTCATAGTGGGAATTTGACGGGAGATAGCATTTTGATTATCCATGGCAAAACTGTTAGTTTTTCGGGATCTCCCCGGCTAATTCTTTGTCGATAATCTGTTGGAAGACTTCATACGGTTGGGCGCCAACGACGATTAAGCCGTTGATATAAAACGTCGGCGTAGAGTTGACTCCCAGAGCGGTTGCAGAGCCGGCGTCGGCGTCCACTTCGCCTTTATAGCGATGCTCGGCTACACAGGTATCAAAAGCCGCCACATCCAGGCTCAACTCAGTAGCATATTGATCATAAGCCTGCATGCCGAGCCCATATTTCCCGCCGAAGAGTGCATCATGGTATGGCCAGTACGCGCCCTGTTCCCCGGCGCAATTTGCGGCTTCAGCAGCGGACTGGGCATAAGGATGAATCGAGGATAATGGCAAATCCCTGTAGACGAAGCGGATTTTGCCTTTGTAATCGGCCAGCAGACGGCTGGAGACCATTTCGTACCAGCGTATGCAATAAGGACATTGATAATCGCTGAACTCGACGATCGTGATCGGAGCATCTGCCGGGCCAATGGATGGGTCATCATCCACGGACACATCAAAACGAGTGATTTTTTCAGGAATTTGCACCACGGGGGCGGACCCTGCAGACGAACCACCCCAGATCAACCAGCCGGAGCCAAGACCAAGCATAAAAACGAGCGGCAGGGCCAGCCAGGCAAACCAGTTTACCGGTTTGGGAGGTTCAGGATAGATGGAACGTTTAGGGATGACTTTGACTTTATCTTCAATTTCGATTTGGGTTTCTTCCATACCTCACATTATAACATTTGCTGCCTTAAGCGCTGAATCCACTGTCTAAGGGGAGTGGATAGTCAGGCGGGTATGTCTCCAACCCCATTGGAAAAAATTCCGAACCATCCTTATCATGCTGCTTTTATTGTTCCACGATAATAAAGAGCGAAACAAAACAAAAATAAGCTTGTTTGCTTTTACTACGCAAACCCCAGGTTGCACTATACGAGCCGGGCTCTTTCGGGGTTTTCATGGGCACGTGCAGGTTGAGTTGGTCTCCCACGTTAACAATATAAGGAATGAAGTCCTCCTGGTATTTTGAACTTTGGAATTCTTGTCCGCTTACAAAGAAAAAGGCTATGTCGTCCACCTGCCAGGCGAGCGTACCGTTATTGACAACGCGCCATATGCCCATAAAATCCTGCTTGGATTTGAGAATTTCCCCGGGCTCGGGAGAAGTGGAAACGAGATGGCATTGCAAAGGACCGGGCGGTCCTGAAGACGTTGGACTGGCCAATGTAGCCACTGCAGCAGTCGTTGGTATGGACGTGAACAGGGGTATCGCTGTTATTGTGGGAAATTCAATAGTTGCTCGACGTGTGGGCGGCGGGATGGGTGTAATGCTTGGCTCTGGTGAGCTTGTTGGCGCTGGTGCAACCGTCGGCGGGACAGTAGTTGGGACTGGACTTGGCGGATTAAGGATTGGAATGATCGATTGGCCTATTCCTATGCTGCAAGCTCCTGATAGTAAAAGAATAACCAACCCGGCAAAGCAGATTTGTAGAGATTTCATCGTGTTCTCCTTACCTTACAAAAAATGCTGATCGAAAAAACCAAAAAATATTTTGTAATCCACGTAAACCTCAATGCACTGCGGGACGGCTAAATTTGCAAGTAGACCAAGTCAATCAAGTGGACCTGGCACAGAAAAATATCCACCTTTCTATTATACCCATCTGTTCATCTGACTCTTTGTCCGCCAATCACCTGCTCAAACACAACTTTTGGTTTGATAGAGCGTAGATCTTAATAAATTCAGGAGGCAGAAATGACTGCAAGAAGACATCCTATACATTGGGCCTTATTTCCCTTCCGGGCGTTATGGGCCCTGATTGCTACCATCGTCGAATGCACCGGGCGGCTGGTAGCCATAGTCCTCGGTTTCGTGTTTATGCTGGTCGGTCTGCTGGTCAGCCTGACCATCGTAGGCGCAGTTGTCGGCATCCCACTGGCAATCGCAGGTTTTATGATGGTAGTGCGCGGGATTTTTTAGACGGATTAATAAAGCAAAACGGGCGGCTTACTGGCCGCCCGTCACTTTTAGTGGAGGTTCCACCGTCTCTACAGGGTCGGGAGATTTTGTTCTTCGTAACAGCAGCGTCAGCCGGGTGCGAAGCCCGATCAAAGCAATTTTGATGCGAGGAATGCGCAGGACCAGCAGCACAAGCGCAATCGAACCATACAGAACCGGCTCGAAAATATTCCCGCGCAGGCGGAACAAATCGCCTTTGACGGATAACAAGAAATGAATGGCGACCAATGGCGAAATGATATACGCGATTTTGTGCAGCCGCTTCCAGTTTTTGCCCAGCCGTTTCATCCAGTACGTGAAAGATGTGAAAGCCAGCGGCAGCAGCAGCAGGAAGGCCGTCAGTCCGATGATGATATACCACTTGGTGCCAACGTCACGCCAGATGGCCAGTAGATCAAGCCCGTAGTCAAGCCAGAAAAAAGTAGTGACATGCACTGCTGCATACAGGAAAGCATAGTTACCCAGCGCCCTGCGGCGCTGGGTCAGTACGTGCCAGCCAAAGATGGAACTGAGCGGGGTGCAAGCCAGCGAGAGCAGTAGAAATGTGAGCGCCTGGATGCCGGTTTGTTGTTCAATCGCCTGGATGGGATTGGCGGTAAGATGGTGCGTAAAAAAATTGTATGCGATCACAGCCAGCGGTGCCCATCCACCAATGTGAACGACGATTTGAAGCAGGCTGTAACGAGGTTTTTTCATTCAGTTGGCACCAGGCTTTTAGATTTACCGGGTATTAGTAATCGACATGTAAATTCATGCCATCATACAGATGCGCTACCTGCTCGGCGTACCCGTTAAACATCAGCGTGGGACGGCGTGAGAACTCACCGATGCGCCGTTCAGTGGCCTGCGACCAGCGTGGATGGTCGACCTCCGGGTTGACGTTGGCGTAGAAGCCATATTCGTTCGAGGCGATGTCATTCCACATGGTTGCGGGCTGCTTATCCACCAGCTCGATCTTGACAATTGCTTTGATGGACTTGAAGCCATATTTCCACGGGACGACCAGACGGAATGGGCCGCCGTCTGAAGCCGGCAACTCGCCGCCGTACATCCCGGTAGCCAGGATGGCCAAGTCATGCATGGCTTCGTCCATGCGCAGGCCTTCGTGGTAGGGCCAAGGGTACAGGGGAGAACTCTCCTCGGGCATCTGTTCGGGGTCCATCAACGTCTCGAAACGAACGTACTTGGCGTCCGATGTCGGCTCGACTTCTTTAAGCAGCTTCGAGATCGGGAACCCGATCCAGGGGATGACCATGCTCCAGGCTTCGACACAGCGCAGGCGGTAGATGCGCTCCTCGGGCTGGAATTTTTTGATCAGGTCCTCCACGCTGTAGCGGCGCGGATTCTTGACCAGCCCGGAAACTTCCACGTCCCAGGGCGAGGTCTTGAAACCCTGCGAGAGCGAGGCGACACCTTCTTTATTTGTAGTGAATTCGTAGTAATTGTTGTAGTGGGTAATATCCTGGTAAGCGTTGACCGGGTCGCCAAGCTCGTCTTTTTTTAGTGCAATCGATGGGTCTGGGGCGTTGGAGTCTTCCTGCGGCATTTGCGTGGCCTCCGGCGCGCATGCCGCCAGCGCCAGGCTGCCGGCCACTACTCCCGCAGTCTTGATAAAGTCCCGTCGCGAAAGATAAACATGCCTGGGGGTGATCTCAGATGATTTTATCGGTACAGATTTGAATGGATTGTTCATACGTGCCTCCAATGGTAGCTAAAGAATAGCATAGTTGCCTGAATTTTTGCTTAAAGTTCTGTTAAGGGAAAGCCTCGGCCAGCAGAGTATTAATGGCCGACTCTGTCTGATCGTAGGCGTCCTCCCCGATCGTCTCATAGCGGATGTGCCCGTTCTTGTCGATCAGGTACAGCGCGGGCCAGTAACGGTTGCCGTAGGCATCCCAGGTTGCGCCGTCATTATCCTGCGCTACGGCGTACGGGATCTCGAAGCGCTCGATGGCCTGTTCCAAATTCTCCAGTTTGGCTTCATCGGCAAACTCGGGAAAATGATTGCCGATGATTACCAGCCCCTTGCCGGAATATTTCTGGTGCCAGCTCTTCAAGGATGGAATGACGTGCTGGCAATTGATACAGTCGAACGTCCACATTTCGAGCAACACCACCTTGCCGCGCAAATCCGCCAGGCGCAGGGGATGGTCGACGTTCAACCAGACCGTATTGTTGAGTTCAGGAGCCAGCCCGTAATCTTTCAAAGCAGAATCGTTCATCGACGACTCCATTCCGGATGCGTCTTCCATCGAAGTCGCAGCCCCGCAGGCGGTGAGCAAGAACAGGAATAATGATAGGACGAGAAATCGTTTCATCGTAGCCTCTTGTCTCCATTCTAAAAAGAAATTGTTACAAAAGGCTTACGTATGCCTGAGAAGATACTTATGGCAGGGAAAAAGTAAAACTTGTTCCATTGGCCGGGCTGCTTTCGAGCCGGATCTTCCCTCCATGAGCCTCGATAATCCCCCGGGCAATTGCCAGCCCCAGCCCGGCACCGCCTGTCGCGCGGCTGCGGGACTTCTCGCCGCGGTAGAAACGCTCGAAGATATGCGGGATGTCCTCGGCGCGGATGCCCTCCCCGCTGTCGGCGACGACCACTTCTACCTCCGGGCCGGCCCGCCGCGCCCGGACTTGTACCCGGCCCCCGGCAGGGGTGTGCCGCAGGGCGTTGCCTACCAGGTTGTTGAGCACGCGGCCAATGCGTGGCGTGTCCATGCGCACTGGGTCAACGTCTGCTTCGGCGCTGCCTTCCAGGGTCACCTGCTGGTGGGTCGCCAGTGCCGAGAAACTTTCCAGCGTATCCGAGATCAGGTCGCTGAGCGAACTTGGCGCCAGCTCGAGCCGCAGCCCGCCCGCGTCGATCTGGGCCATCTGGAACAGGTCATCGATCAATAATGAAAGCGAACGTACGTCGCGCTGGGCGGTTTGCAGATAGCGCCGGACGGACTCGGGGTCTTCCACCACCCCGTCTCCAAGCGCCTCCAGTATGGCACGGATGGAAGCCAACGGCGTCTGCAAGTCGTGGCCCACCCATGCGATCAGGTCGGAGCGCAGGTGTTCCAGCTCGCGCTGCTTCGAATCGGCGGCTTCGAGCTGCAGCGCCATCTGGTTGAAAGCGGCCGCCAGTGCAGCGACTTCATCCTGGCCCTGCACCGGCACGCGAGCCGAAAGGTCGCCTGCGGCCAGTTTGCGCGAGGCCTTTTCGAGCAGGTGGATGCGGTCGGTCAGGGCACTGGCCAGGAAAAAGCCCAGGGTCATGGCCATGCCGCCCGCAAAGATCAGCAAAACCGTCGCCAGCAGCAGGTCGTGCTCGCTGGCAAACATCAGGCGCGCCGTCAGCCAGATGTTGAAAAAGGTCAGCACGCTCGAAATGGCGTAGCTGAGCAACAGCGCCAGGCGCAGCGTGGGCATGTAATTCAGCCATCCCAACCGATAGGCCGCAAACCCGGCCAGGCTGGAAACCAGCGCCGTGACCAGCAGGAAAAGCGTCATCAGGCCCAGGTCGCCCATGGGCGGTTTCATCAACAGCATGAAGATCGCCAGCGAAACTGCCAGGACGAGCAGCACGCTCAGGATGTAGCGCAAGGCCATCGGGAATTGGGAGAAGTTGCTCATGGTTCAAACTTATAGCCCACACCCCAGACGGTCAACAAATGCTGCGGGCTGGATGGGTCGGCTTCGATTTTTTCACGCAGGCGGCGCACGTGTACCGTGACCGTGCCCGGATCGATGTATTCCGAGCTGCCCCAGACGCGCTCCAGCAGATGGTCGCGGCTGAAGACCTGGCGCGGGTGGCGCGCGAGCAGGTAGAGCATATCGAACTCTTTGACAGTCAGGTCCATGGATTGGCCGCGCACGCTGACCGTGTGGGAGAGCGGGTCGATGCTGAGATCGTCAAAATTCAACGGGCGCTCGGCTTCTGCGGGTTTATCGCTCCCGCCGCGGCGCAGCACAGCCCGCACCCGGCTGACGAGTTCCTGCGGGCTGAAGGGCTTGACGACGTAATCATCCGCGCCCATCTCCAGCCCGGCAATGCGGTCGATTTCCTCGCGGCGCGCCGTCAGCATGATGATTGGCACATCCGAACGGCTGCGCAGCCAGCGGGTGAGCGCATACCCGTCCACACCGGGCAGCATCAGGTCGAGCACCACCAGGTCGGGGATGCGCTTCTCGAGCAGCTCCTGCGCGACCAGCCCGTCCGAGGCGCACTGTACCTGGTAGCCGGCCCTGCGCAGGTACAGGCTGACCACCTCGGCAATGCTTGGTTCGTCCTCGATCACGAAAATAGTCTTCTCTGGCATGATATTTTCCTGCACTTATCATACACCACAGACAGATGGAGAAAAGGTTTGTTCAGAAATTTGTAATCTTTAAAATAAAAACAGGGCGACCGAGCAGTCGCCCTGTTGGTTACGCTTTCAACAATCCGATGTTCGTTGGCATTTCATCCCATGTTCGCCCTTCGAGTGTTCTGCCTGCGCGTTTCTTTTGAACACCACCCCACTGTTTGAAAAAGAACGGCACTCTTGCTGCAAGACACTGATCCCGGATTCCGGTAACCCATTCTTGCATCACAGGCCTTGCGCCAGGGCCGGATTCACCGCCCACAATAGCCCAATTAATATTCTTCAAATCCAAATTGGGCAAAGGACCCAATAGAGGTTCCAAGGACAGGAACTTGGTTTTCGCGCCGGTACGACGCAAATGGTCGATGCGGAAGGTATATTTTTCAGTCTCAACGCTGACGCCCATCCACACGTTCTCCGGCCAGTCGATCTGCGGACTGAGTTCTTCGAGCCGTTCGGCGCGTTTGGTCAGCACCTGGAAGGTGTGCCAGTGCGCGCGGCGCATGACATCAAATGTTCTCTGAATAAATTCGACTGGCACATCCTTGTGGAACAGATCGCTCATGGAATTGACAAAGATGATCTGTGGCTTTTTCCACTCGAGCGGTTTTTCGAGCGCGCTTTCGTGCAAAGTCAGTTTGAAACCATTGGCATAATTTGGCTGACCCATGGCGTGCAAACGCTTTGCCATGCGCTCTGCGTAGCAAAATTTACAACCCGGGCTGACTTTATCGCAGCCCGTCAGGGGATTCCATGTAGATTCGGTCCACTCAATTGCTGAATGAGTTGCCATTTTTCCTCCGTTAGAAAAACCTCCGAGCTCATTTTAGCACAGATGTTCTGTTTTTAGAAGTGGACTATTACCCCATCAGGAAATGTGCCACTTCTTCGCTTTTTCCCATCAGTCTTGTTCTTGTCTATTCTTATCTCGCCATTACTTTCAAGATGAATCAATGCCTTCTTAGCTTGCGATGAAATATATGCTGTTTGATCTTCAACGTAAGAAATAATACTTTCGGACAATTGAGTGGTTCCAATGAACTTGGCTTTCAGTTGTTTTGCTAGATCGTGAGAAGGGTCTATTTCAAATAACACTGGTTGATTTGGATCGGTTTTGTCTGAAAATTTGAACCCACTTTGACTATCTATTCTCCAAAAAGCCTCCTTCATTTTTGTGTGGCCTAAGCGATGATTGCTAGCAAAGAACAAATAATAAATGACTCGATCCCGAGAGTCACGCATTTCAAAGAAACGTACAAATTTAGCGTACTTATGAAGTTTGTCTTGATACAACTGCCGAAAAGCTAAGATTCGATCTGGGGAATTTATAACCTGATCTATTTCTGTATCTGATGCGCCTAGCAAATCTTTGATGTGTTGTCGATCAATAGGTAAAGGATGTTCAACAAAACGATTTATGTAATCTACCATAATGTTGATAAAAACTTCGGTTCTTTCTTTACTAAGCAATCTTTGAACCAAGCTAAAAGGCGCACCCTTAAAACCAAACGGGTCAATGAATGCAAAGGTTGGAGCTTGTTGATTCCTAGCTTGCTCGAGATTGTCCAGATGCTCAGTAAGAGTATTTTCAAATTCATTGACAACCGGGTCAATATGAAAGTTAGCTGGAATAGCCAACTGAGACGATTCGGTTTTCAAATGCTCTATTCGATCTGCTCTTTCATCAATGAATAAGAAAGTCACTTCGGAATTTACCAAAATAGATTTATGTTTAATTGCTTCATTCAAAGCTATTATTGGCGAGCCTTCTTCCCCGCCCACATATTTACCCGGACCGCAAAAACCGTCAATGTAGACTATTCGAGGGTTCCTTGATCCTAAGATTGGAAACCACGCGCCTAAATATCTACGTAGAATTTCATGTTTCGCTTTGGTGTGCGGTTCAATTTCCCAGAGAGTTTCAGAAGGCTTTGCCATTGTTTATCCTCCCATAAAATTAGAAATACCTATGAGCGGTTTTGACCGCCCATAGATAATTTACTTCCCATTATCCCAAATAATCCCTCAAATGCCGGCTGCGGGTCGGGTGGCGCAGCTTCCTGAGCGCCTTGGCCTCGATCTGGCGGATGCGCTCGCGCGTCACGTTGAAGTAGCGGCTGACTTCCTCGAGTGTATGGTCCTTGCCGTCAATCAAGCCAAAGCGCAGCTCCAATACCTGGCGCTCACGTTCGGATAAAGCTGCCAGCGCGTGCTGCACCTGCTCGCGCAGCATCTCGCGCGCGGCCGCGTCCATCGGTTCGAGTGCGTCGTCGTCCTGGATGAAGTCGCCCAGCTGGCTCGAATCCTCATCGCCGACCGGGCCCTCGAGCGAGACCGGCTCTTCGGCCGAGCGCAGGATGCGGTCCACCTTGGTGGTGGCGATCTCCCAGCGGCGCTGGACGCCGGGCTCGAGTTCGGTGCCCTCGGCTTTGGCGCGCAGGATCGCCTGCACGTCCGCCGGGGAAAGATAGCCCACTTCCAGGGCCAGTTCTTCGGTATTCGGGTCGCGCCCATACTGCTGGACGAGTTGGCGCTGGATGCGCAGGATGCGCGTGATCGATTCGAACAGGTGCACCGGGATGCGGATCGTGCGCGCCTGCTCGGCAATCGAGCGGTTGATCGACTGGCGGATCCACCAGGTGGCATAGGTGCTGAACTTGAAGCCGCGGCGCGGGTCGAACTTGTTGACGGCGCGTAGCAGGCCGAGATTGCCCTCCTGGATCAGGTCCAGGAACGAGATGCCGCGCCCCAGGTAGCGTTTTGCGACGCTGACCACCAGCCGCAGGTTGGCGCGGATCAGCGACTGGCTGGCCTCCTCCGAACGCAGCGCCAGGATCTTTGAATCGTAGGCCAGGTCGTCTTCGGCCGGCAGGTTGCGATAGAGACTGCGCGCGATCGGGCAGTTCGAATCATGCTGGCGCAGGTAGGCCGTCAGCCAGTCTGCCAGCTTGGGGGGCAGCATATATAAACTCAGGAACAGGTTGAATGCATTGGCGGCCAGGCCATCCCAGATGGCATCCCGCCCCCATTGGCCATTATCGAGAAAGGCACGTAAATACGACGGTGAGTCGATATCGAAGCCCTGGCGCAGGGCCTGCGCTTCGGCCAGCACCAGGGCCAGGTCGGGCAGGTGCACGTTCAGGCGGCCGCCGTCTTCCTCCAGGCGTTTCCACGAGGTAACCATCTCATCCAGCACGGCGCGATAGACCGAGGTGGCATGGCCGATGCCCTGCCGTTCTACACGCCGCTCCATGTTCTGCAGCAGCCGGTAGGACTCGATCATGGTTGCCAGGCGGAATTCGCTGTCGGCGCCCAGCAGCTTCACCTGCCCGATTTCGCGCAGGTACAGGCGCACCGGGTCTTCGGACATTTCCTCTGCCAGCACCGGGGTCAGGTCGAGCGGCTCGTCGGCCTCCAACTCGGCCACGTCCTCCGGCGCGAGTTCAGCGTCGTCGATGTCCGGCAGGTCGTCGTTGTCCAGGTCGGCGACATCCGGGATCAGGTCTTTGGGGTCTTTGATGGGGCGTTTCCGTTTCAGGGGCATACGCTATTCTCGCCTGATTTCACTCATTTTACGCCGCGCCTCGTCCAGACGGTTGAGCATGCGGCCGTATTGCAGCATCAACTGTTCCTGGGTGGTCGTCGTGCGTTTATCGCCGGACTGCTGCGCTTCTTCGAGCATAAATCTTAATTGATTAACGCTCTCATTCAAAGATTGTTGCCGTACTTGCAATACCTGCCGGGTCAGTTCATCCAGCAGGCGCTCATCGCGGCTCTTCGAGATGCTCAAGACAGTGCCTTTTGGCGCGGGCTGGGCCAACAGGCCTGCGTACGTCTCGCGCAAGCTTTCATCGAGATGTGCTTCCACATAATGCGCCTGGTCCTTCTCGTCCTGCTCCAACGATTGCTGGACGAGCCGCAGGATCATCTGGTGGTCAGTATACTCGAAATCCGCCTGAGTCAGCGCCCCCACGTTCGACTCCTGCAAACGGCGGTCGAGGTGCGGCAGCAGATCGGGCCGGCGCAGGAGCAGGGCCAGGCAGGCGCCTTCCACTTTTCGGAAGGGACTGAACATGGAAGCCGCCCCGGCCGGTTTTTGTTCTTGAGCCGCATCTGCCTTTGGGCGCCGGCGCTGTGCCGGTCTCACCCCGGCCTTGGTGCCGGTCAAGGTGCGCTCATCCACCTTCAAGCGCCGCGCCAGCATCTGGCGGTATGAATCGCGTTCGACCGGGTTGGGCAGGTCCTCGATCAGCGGCAGCATCTGCGCTGCGATCTCGCCCTTTACCTTCGGGTCGTTGACGTTTTTATCGGCGATGAGCGTATCGAGCACGTGCTCCACGATCGGCTTGGCCTGCCCGATCAGTTTCGCCCACTCATCCGGGTTGCGCTGGACGATTTCATCCGGGTCGAGTTCGTCGGGCATGCTGGCCACGCGCAAGTCGGCCTGCAGGCGCGCTTCGTGGCGCAGCAGGCCACGCGCGTCGAAACGCAGTTCCTGCTCGCGGTCCATCGAGGCGCGCGCCGCATCCAGACCGCGCAGGATGGCCTTCTGCCCGGCGGTATCCGGGTCGAGGGCCAATACAATGCGGCGTGTGAAACGCTTGAGCAGGCGCATTTGGTCTTCGGTGAGCGCCGTGCCCATCGGCGAGACCACGTTCTCGAAGCCGGCCTGGTGCAGGGCAATCACATCCAGGTAACCTTCGACGATGACGGCCTGGTCAGCGGTGCGGATGGGCTTGCGCGCCCGGTCCAGGCCGTAGAGCAGGCGGCCTTTGTCGAACAGCGCCGTCTGGGGCGAGTTCATAAATTTGGGTATATCGTTGGGGTCGAGGATGCGCCCGCCGAAGCCGGTCATTTTACCGTCCGCATCACGGATGGGAATCATGATGCGATTACGGAATTTGTCATAGGAGTGGGAATCGGTAGATTGGGAATCAGTAGACGATGAGTCGGATGAACGCTCGGTGAGCAGGCCGATGTCCAGCAAATCTTGGGGAGTGTAATTCTTTTCGCTGAAATACTTGAGCGTGGCATCCCAGCTATGCGGGGCGTAGCCCAGCCCAAAGACTTCGATTGTCTGTGCAGTCAGCTTGCGCTTCTCGAGCAAATAATCCAGTGCAGGTTTGCCCGCCGAGGTGTTCAATAACTGGTGGCGGTAGAACGTGACAGCATCCTCCAGCAGGTTGCGCAGGCGCTGGTTCTCCTCCTTTTGCTGCGGCTTCTCGGCCTGATACGACTCTAACTGCACACCGGCGCGCTCCGCCAGCCGGCCCAGGGCTTCTTTGAAATCCAGCCCCTCTTTCTTCATCACAAACTTGAAGACGTCGCCCCCGTCATTACACTCGCCAAAACAGCGCCAGGTACCACTCTCGGGCCAGATGACGAAGGCCGGTGTGCGAGTATTACTGTGGAAGGGGCAAAAGCCGGTATATGTGCGCCCGCTGCGGCGCAGTTTCACGCCCGCTTCAGAAGCGAGTTCTACGATATCGATACGGGATTTGACTTCATCGATCGATGACATTTTTAGATAGAGGACTTTTGGAGACTGAGGATCAAAGACGGAGGGCGGAGAGAATCAGGTTTCCTGAACATTGTAATAAAGGGCGAAAAAGACCGGAGACTCACGCCTCGGTCTCTGGTTTTTCGTCCCTCAGCCCGCATAGGTGATTATTATAGACGCGCTTGCGGCGGGACGCAAATTAATCGCAAAGAAAAATAGATTCAGTTGCGTGACAAATAAAAGCGAGGCAGCCAGGAGAGCTGCCCCGCTTTCTAAGGGGAGGAAGATGTCAAATTATTTGGATCCACCAAACCGGCCGTTTGGCGGCACACCGTGGTTATCCCACACTATATAACGATGGATTCTCCGATTTGTTATGCAATAACAAAACTGAACCCGAAGGAATATCCGGGTTCAGTGCAACGGGTTTGGCAATGGAGGTATTTCGGCTGTGGGATCGACAATAATGACCGGCGGCTTCTTGCTATCAGGATTCGAGACCGGCGGGATGCTGTCCTTGGGATTCGAGATCGGCGTTAAATTCGGCTTAATCGGTGAAACAGAAGGAAGCTCGGGATTCTGATCGATCACAATGGGCGGTTCGAGCCCCGCATTTTTCAGCTTCTCCTGCTGAACTTTCAGACCGGTCTGGATGCGTTCCTGCGCGGACGAATCGTTGTTTTGTGTCAGATCGGTTACGACTTTTTGATAGCCATGTAGGGCAACTCCCTGTGCGGGTGAGTTGTCGGAAACGGCGAGCGCTTCATCAACGCGCCTCTCGGCAAGCACCAGGTCCACGCCGACCTGGTCGGGCGAGATACTGCGCCAGACGTGTTCACTGGTCAGTTTCCACGGGTAAAGGAATTCTCCGGGCAACGCAGATTGGGCCAGGGCTGTGCCTGTAATTGCAAAAGCAAGCAGCAGGCTTGCCAGGCCGAGCGTGAGCCGAAAGAGCGGAGAAAAACGAGGCATTATAGTGCGGCGTTGACGTGGATGCACAGCCATGTGAGCATGCAATTGCACACGGGCGCGAGCCTTGAAAGTTGCGGACGGGCGTACCTGAACTGCATTTCCCAGTCGGGCTGCGGCGGAAAGTAACTGTTCCAGTTCGGTCGCCTGCTCGGGATAACGCGCCAGGCAGGCTTGTAACGTTTCACCTTGAGCGAGACGTTCAAGGCTGTCTTCGAGTATGGAGGCCAAATCAGCGCTCATTGGCTTTGCTCTCCTTGCTGGCCGAGGGACTTGGCGAGGTTTTGCAGTGCACGCATTTGTAAAGCGCGGATGGCGCCTTGCTGCTTGCCAAGCTGTCGGGCAATTTCCTCTGTACTCAACCCATTTACAAACTTCAAAATCAACACTTGCTGTTGCTCCTCTGTTAATCCTTGTAACGCTTTACGAAGTTGCTGAGACTCGAATTGCAGGTCCAGTTTCTCGTCGATACTATCTTGATGGTAAATTTCTATTGGCCTGGTATCCTCGAGCGGGACAGTGACTTTTCTGGTGCGGTAGTCGTCGATCACGGCGTTATGTGCGATACGGTACAGCCAGGCAATAAATGCGGACGATCCGACCCGGTACAACTCAAGCTTCTCCCAGGCTTTAAGAAAGACCTGTGAAGTAATATCTTCGGCCAGTTTGTCATCGGCTACGCGGAAATAGACATAACGATAGATGCGTTCTACATATGCATCATAAAGGCTGGCAAAGGCATCCGGATCGCCAGCCTGGGAACGGCGCACCAACTCCCACTCGTCTGCGACGGGGTCCGATGAAGCTTTTTCAATTGGCATGTATACATTTTACATTAATATAACGAAATAACCACGGGAATGTTACGCTCTAAACAAAAAAGGCAGGCCCGGCCCGCCTTTTTTGTTTAGAACCCTTCGAGCTTGGAAAGATCTGCAACCTTATCTGCCAAGCCATCGATCCTGCGTACCAATCGTAGACGGTTCACGCGAGTGGGCCTATCTTCAGCAATCACGAGGACTTTGTCAAAGAACCTATTGATGACAGGGATCATTGGAACAAGGGTATTCAGGAAATCATCCACAGAGCTTGCAGAAAGAGATTTGGGTATCTTATTTACTAAATCAAATAAATTCTTCTCGGCCGGATCCGTGAAAAGTGATACGTCCAATTCATCGGAGAAGTATTCTCGAAATTCTTTGATTAGTTCGTCGCTCTTACTTTTATTCATCTTTTCTTCTTGAGAGCGAATGATCCTTTTGCAGCGAGCATAAGCATCCAGGATCGTCTCCCAATCCTTGCGCTGCACCCAGGCCTGCAGTTGTTTGACGGCGCGCGCCGCGCCGGCCGGGTTGTTCGACTGGGCCGCCAGGATAGCATCCACCACGTCGTATTTATAGCCCAGGTCGTTGAGCACCACTTTAAGACGCCCACTGATGAACTCCAGCACCTGAACCTTGACCTCGTCTGAAACGGGGATGGGCTGAAAGGAGGCGGTTGTTTCGACGGCGGCGCGCAAATCAAAATCGATATTGTGTTCAATCAAGGGCTGCACCACGCCGATTGCAGCGCGCCGCAGGCCAAAGGGGTCCTTGGTGCCCGTTGGGGCCAGGCCGGCGGCAAACAGCCCGACGAGCGAATCGAGCCGGTCGGCCAGGGCCACGGCCAGGCCGGGTGTGGTCCGTGGGACGGGCTGGTACTGCTCACCGATCGCCATCGCCACAGCTTCGTTTTCGCCCGAGCGCAAGGCATACTCGCGCCCGATGATGCCCTGCAGGGAAGTCATCTCGGTTACCATCTGTGTCGTCAGATCGGCTTTGGCCAGCAAGGCCGCGCGCCGGGCATCTTTGGCTTCGGCTTCATTCAGGCCAAGCATGGCGATCAAGTCCTCCACCAGCTTGAGCATGCGTTCCGATTTGTCCAGGATCGAGCCGAGTTTGGTCTGGAAGATCAGCTTTTGTAATCCCTCGCGGTAGTGTTCCAGCGGATATTTGACGTCTTCGCGCACAAAGAAATTAGCGTCTGCAAACCGCGCGCCGAGCACGTGTTCGTTGCCGTGCTGGACGATCTCCAGGCTTTGCTCGTCACCGTTGCGGATGGCGATGAAATTGGGCAACAATGTGGTGTCACGTTTTGGGGTGTCAGGTGTCAGGTTTGACTTGACACCTGACACCGGAGCACCTGACACTTTCTCGACCGGGAAATAACGCTGGTGCTTCTTCATGACTGAGATGAGCACGTCGCGCGGCAGCGACAGGAATTCGGCGTTGAACCCGCCCAGTACTGCGGTCGGTTTTTCGACCAGGTTGGTCACTTCGGCCAGCAAGCCTGGCTCGATGATCGCCTCGCCACCGACGGAAGCGGCGGCTTTTTTGACCATTTCGACAATCAATTGACTGCGTTCCTCGGAATCAAGCACGATCCCTGCTTTGCGGATCACATCAAAGTATTTGTCAGCCGAGGCGATGGTTATATCGGGAGAGTCGTAGGGGCGCAGGCCGCGGGAAACATTGCCTGCCACGACGCCCGCGTATTCGAACGGGATCACGGATGAACCAAGCAGCGCAACGAACCAGCGGATGGGACGCGAGAAGGCCACACCGCTCTGGTTCCACTTCATCGATTTCTCGAACTTGATCCCGGCCACGAAAGCAGGCAGGGCTTCGGCCAGTACTTCAGGCGCGGGGCGGCCTTTCTGTCTGACGATAGCGACCACGTATTTGCCGCCGTCGATCTCGCGCACTTCCAGGTCCTTGACGGCCAGCCCTTTGCTTTTGGCGAAGCCCATCCCGGCTGGGGTGGCGATGCCGTCCTTATCGAAGGCGCGCCCGGCGGGTGGCCCTTTGACCAGCTCTTCGCGGTCGGGCTGCTCGGGCGAGAGCGACTCGACCATAACGGCCAGCCGGCGCGGGGTAGCGTGCACCTGGATCGTGCCATGCGCCAGCCCCAGTTCATCCAACCAGGCCGGCAGGCGGCTGCGCAGTTGCTCGAGCGCGGCGTCCACGTCGCCAGATGGCAGTTCTTCGGTGCCGATTTCAAGGATGAAGGATGAAGGCTTAAGGCTGAAAGATGAATGGTCGGACGGCGTTGATGCTTTTCCTTCCGCCTTCTGACTTCCGCCTTCATCTTTCAAAAGCGGATACTCCAGTTCCTTCCTCTGCTCCAGATACGCTTCCGCCACGCGCCGGGCCAGCTCGCGCATGCGCCGGAAGTAGCCCTGGCGTTCGGTCACCCCGATTGCACCGCGCGCGTCCAGGATGTTGAAGGTATGCGAACATTTCAGGACGTAGTCGTGGGCGGGCAGTACCAACCCTTGTGCCAGGCAGGCCTCGCACTCGGCGGCGTACAGTTCGTACATCTGGCGTGCGCGTTCCACGTCGGCGATCTCATAGTAATACTTGCTGTGCTCGAACTCTTCACGCCGGCGCACTTCGCCATAGGCGATGCCGGGGGCCCAGGGCTCGCCCCAGATGGCGGGCGCGTCGTTGAGTGCGATCAGGATGCGATCGAGCCCGTAGGTGATCTCCACCGCTACCGGGTCGAGCGGCAGGCCGCCCACCTGCTGGAAGTAGGTGAACTGCGTGATCTCCTGCCCGTCGAGCCACACTTCCCAGCCCAGGCCCCAGGCCGAGATGGCCGGCTGTTCCCAGTTGTCTTCCACAAAGCGGATGTCGTGTTGGCGCGGGTCGATACCGATGGCCTTGAGCGAATCGAGGAACAGTTCTTGCGGGTTGCCGGGATCCGGCTTCAGGATCACCTGGAACTGGTAGTGCATCTGCAGGCGGTTGGGGTTCTCGCCGTAGCGGCCGTCATCCGGGCGCACGGAAGGCTCCACGTAGGCCACGCTCCATGGCTCGGGGCCCAGCACGCGCAAAAAGGTAGCCGGGTTCATCGTCCCGGCGCCAACCTGGGTGTAATAGGGTTGCCAGATCACGCAGCCGCGTTCGGCCCAGTAGTTCTGGAGTTGGAGGATGATTTCCTGGAAGGTTGACTGAGGCATTTTTTGATTTCCGACGTCGTACCCAAATGGGTATTGACGATTTTGGATGGGGATGAGTGCTGGCGGCGATTATACCGCATCTGATTCTTCCCATTTGTGATTGAATTCAATCGGTAGAGATTTGATAATGGAATATTTGGGCAGGAGTGAAGAACCAGGCGCACGCTGGAAGGGCGCTCCTGGGACGAGGTGGCCGTCACGTCGAACGCAATCTTCATCTGCCTGGCGCATCCTTGACGAATGACAATCTCTCCCTACAGAGACTGCACATACCGGCGGATCAACACCAGGCCGGTCAGCACAGGCAGCCCGAAAGCGCTCAGGTGCACTAGCCACTGCGTAAAATTAACACCACAGGACGCTGTACACGGTATCATCCAGGCGGCCGCGAGATAGATCAGGCCCACGCAGAGCAGTACCCAACCCCCGAAGCGGTTGGCGCGCAGCCAGATACCGTTGTCTGAGAGAGTCTTGGGGGTGCGGATGCCGATGGCCCACTGGCGCGGTATCAGGCCCAGGATGAGCGGCAGGGCCAGGATCACAAAGAGCGCGGCGGGGATAAAGAAGGGCTGGTTGAGCATTGTTTTCATCCTTTCTACAAGTAGTATACGCAATAAGATGATGGGTGGCTGCCTGCACCCATCCAAAACGGCCTGCGAAAATTGCCTCTTGACAGCGCCTGCGGATTAGACTATTATCTAATTAGACGTTCGTCTAACTTAGACATATGTCTTACCGCCGAGAAGGAGGCCGAGATGTTTAATCCGATGCAGGCATATCATGCCGCTGACCACCAGCCCATCGAATACTTCAACGACTTGGACGAGGAACAGTCCGGGCAGCGTTATGGCCATCTCGTCCGCATCCCATCTCTCTGGAGCAGGTTTAGCTTGCGCCTGGGAAAACTTCTCATTAGAATAGGCGAAAGACTGACCGGAGAGTACCCGAGCGTTGAACTCTCCAGGGAGACCGCATGACAACCAAAACCGCGACTGCCACAAAAGAGATCACCCTGCTCTGGGACTGGGGCACGGCCTACGAGTTATTCGTCAGCTTGAGCGTATTGCACAAGCCGGAACTTCACGGCTTGCGCCCTTCCTGGGCCGCCGGCATCCGTTCGCGCATTCCCTCCGTCGAACGCAAGTTCCTGGAAGAAGTGATGCCCTTCGTGAACTGCCCAATGAACTGGGTCTATCGCCTGCCGGAGCCGAAAGATGCCATGAACGCCATCTGGGCCTTGCGGCAAATCCCTGCCGAGAAACGCATGATCGAACTGCTCGACGTCGAGTGCTGGGATATGCCGGATATCCGCGATCTTGTCCTGAAAATCGCAGCGCAGCGCTCGTGGAGCAACCACGACCTGGCGGCCATCAAGGAAATCTTCAAAGGCAAACATGGCGATGATGAAGTCAAAGGCCTGGATAAATACCTGGACTGGTGGGCGCGCCCGGACGAATTTGGCGAGGCGATGCTGGCCGGGGTACAGACTTATCACCAGGCCTTTTTCGAAGAGGAAGAAAAACGGGTCGGGCCGGTGCTGCAGGCCGGGCTTGAGCGGGCCAAACAAAAGGCGCAGCACTTGAGCGTCCCGGACTTGATCGCGGAGCTTTCACAGGGGGTGCGCTTCGACGACATCACGGTCCGGGAATTGGTCATCGTTCCCGCTTTCTGGATGACTCCGTTGGTCATGATGGACGAGATCGATGGAGACCGGGGCATCTTCCTGTTCGGCGCGCGGCCGGCGACCATGGCGGCCATCCCCGGCGAGCAGATCCCGGATGGGCTGGTGCGCACGCTGAAAGCCCTGGCCGACCCAACCCGCTTGAAGATCATGCACTACCTGACCCAGGGGGAAGTCACGCCCACCGAACTGGCCCGGCGCCTGAACCTGCGCGCGCCCACCGTCACCCACCATTTGAGCGAACTGCGCCTCTCGGGCCTGGTCAATGTAACCTGCCGGGGGCAGGAGAAATTGTATACCTCACGTCTCGAAGCACTGGATGAGACCTCCCTGAACCTGCGCGATTTCTTAAAGAACCCGCCGGAAGGGATATAGGCACACTCTTCATCCTCCCGAAGGGACATCGCTTCGGGACGATGTGAGCGGCAAAGTCCCCGGCACTATCGGGGGAGCGAGCCTTTATCCTGAGCGGAGCCGTGGGTTATCACGGCGTAGTCGAAGGATGGTATCTTCCCAACACCTGGTATCCATGAACACCATCCTTCGACTGCGCTCAGGACGATTTCTTTGGTTCTTCGCGCATTTTCTTCAGAAAGCCGGGGGTGTTCAGTTGTCTCTCGAGCAGATAGGTGAAATAGGCCTGCATCAGCGTTTCCACTTCCTTCTGGATCTCGGGCGTCGGGTTCGCCCGGGAGGCTTCGCTGTAGCCGCTGCGCTGGAAGTGGCGCAGGTATTTGAGCGCTTCGACCGAAATGTTCCACAACCCGGGCAGGCCCTTTCCGCACTTCGGGCAGATGACCCCGCCTGCCGAGGGTGAGAAGAACTGGTCCTCGGCCAGGATTTCGCGCCGGCAGTTGGCGCACTTGAAAAGCTGCGGGCGAAAACCGAGATGATCCAGCAGGCGCATCTCATAATAACGGACCGAGAGCCAGGGTTCGGTCACTTTGCACAGGCGCGCCAGGCTGTCGGTCAGCAGGCGGAATAGCGCCAGGTTGCCGCCCTCCTCGTCATAGGTGAAGCGGTCGAGCAGCTCGAGCATGTAGGCGGCGTAGCCGGTGCGCAGCAGGTCTTCACGCAGCGGCAGGTAGGCCTCCAGCGTCTCCACCTGGGTCACAATCGGGATATCGCGCCCTTTGGCAAGTTGCAGGGTGATGTGCGTAAAGGGCTCCACGTGCCCGGCCTTGCGCGAGCGGATCTTGCGCGCGCCCTTGACAATGGCGCGCAGCTTGCCCTGTTCGCGCGTATACAGCGTCAGGATGCGGTCGGCTTCGCCCCAGTTGGCATGGCGCAGCACGACGGCTTCGGCGCGGAAGGAACGTTGTTCAGCCATGCATCCATTGTACACTGCGGGCGGGGAAGCCGGCTATAATCACAACAATTATGGACAGCCCTTTCGACCTTATCCTGGGACCTTATCTGGATAGCTTGCCTGCTGCTTTCAAAAAGCAATATCTGCTTTCTAGTGATTCAGGCTGTGTGGTTATTTTTGACGGGATAAGCGACTGTATCTGGCACCGTCCCAACTGGCTCTGGCCGCTTTTTTGGATTCTCGCCTGTTTCGACATCCTCTTCCCGGAGACCGGGGCAAATATCCCTGCTACCATGAAGATCACTGGAGGACGCAACCGATTTGGCCAGCCTTATCAAAACTGGGACCGGATTTTTTCGTTTTCTACTCCCCGGTATTTCAATGCCGTCATGGCCTATGATGCCCAACGGCAATGCGTGGTCGAACACTTTACGTCCATGAATTTCCTGACCATGGTCTGGGAGATTTCCTTTCGGACGCCGGACCGGCTCAAGATCGTTACGCGTACCTGCCGGCTGAATCTCGGTCCGCTGCAAATTCCCTTGTATTGCCTCTTTCATCCGCACGTGCGTGTCACCGAAACCGCGTTGGATGAAGATACCATCCATGTTGAACTGATTATGTCCCACCTGCTACTGGGCGATATTTTTGGTTACAGTGGCAACTATAAAGTGAAAGTTTTGGATGCAACGGAGATCTAAAATGGCTGATGGCGAGTTCGACGGTGAATTGTCCGCTTACCGTTGGTGGTTTTATGCCGCCGCTGTTTACAACCTGCTATGGGGCACGCTCAACGTCCTGTTCCCAAACCTGTATTTTGACGTGATTGGCATGTCTAGGCCCAGCTATCCCGCACTGTGGCAAGTGGTGGGCATGTTCGTGGCTGTTTTTGCGCCCGTCTACTGGTGGATGGGACGCCACCCCGGCCGTTTTCGCCACTTTATCGTCATCGCCATTCTGGGCAAAACCTTCGGCCCGCTTGGATTCGTCCTTTCCCTGCTTAGCGGACAACTTCCGCCGGCGTTTGCCTGGACATTGCTGACAAACGACCTGTTCTGGTGGCCTGCTTTCTGGCTTTACCTGCGAGACGTCGTGCGGCTCTACGGAGGTATCAAGCCTTTGCTATTGGGGGAATAATAAGTTACAACCTCTCGATCAACATTACTGCTTCATCGACCATCAGCGTGCCCCAACGAGTCTGCGTCTCGCCCAGCGCGCCGACGAGTTCCACCGCCAGCTGCGCGCCGCAGGTGCCTTTCAGCGTGAGCTCGACCACATCTTCTGGGGCAAGTTCGGCTTTCTCGAGCGCCGCCTTCGCGCCGTTCAGCGAACGCGCGTCGATGCGCGCCAGCGGCAGCAGGTTGTAGACGCCCACGGCGGCGGGCGAGCCCAGCAGCAGCGCCGCGCACTCGCCGTTTTCCGAACCAGCAACCAGCACCAGTTCGGCATCCTCGCACAGGATCGATTGGGCCGCGAAGAACAGCGCCCGCAGGCTGGAGGGCAGCGTCAGGGCCGGACATTTGAGTCCGGCCTGGCGGGCAAGCTTCTGGATATCAACGGTTTCGGGCCCGTCCCAGCCGAAGAGCAGGTCCTGCACTTTGGCCGGCTTGACTCCGGACTCTTGAACAGCCAGGCGCAGGGCCTCCGCTGGGTCTGTGGCGCGTATGGCGGAGAGGACGAAGACGTCGGAAGGGGAGGGCATAATGGTTTCCTTAAAGGGCGTTATACTTCTTCCATTGTAACCCTGATACAGCTTGTGCCAGTCCGTGTGATGAAGAAATGCTGCCGTTCCCGGACTGCAGAAAGGATGGAAGTCATATGCCGTACCATAAGATCGCCATGGAGCATGACAAGAAAATCGCCCTGGTCGCGCACGACAACAAGAAGGGCGACCTGGTGGAATGGGCCAAATACAACCGCGACCTGCTGGCGCATCACAAAGTCTATGCCACCGGCACCACCGGTGAAATCCTGGAAGGGGAGCTCGGTTTCAAGATCACGAAACTCCAGAGCGGCCCGCTGGGCGGTGACCAGCAGATCGGCGCCAAAATTGTCGATGATGAGATCGACTTCCTGATCTTTTTCTGGGACCCGCTCGAGCCCATGCCGCATGACCCGGACGTCAAGGCGCTGCTGCGTATGGCCGTGGTCTGGAATATTCCGATTGCCTGCAACCGCGCTTCGGCAGACTTCATGATCTCCTCTCCACTCATGGATGGAAAATATGACCGCCTGGTGCCCGATTATGCTGGCTACCACGCCCGCGCCATCGACCTGGGCATAAAAGACGGCGTTGAAGGCGAGCCCGGGCCAGGCAGCCGCCGGCCGGAAAATAAATAGCTTTCGATTGCGATCGCCGGCCAAGGAGTAAACGCCGGACTGGCGCCAAAAGCGGGGGTTTATCAGCCGTTTATGGATTATTCCAGGGCTCAAATATCAGTACAAATGTCTATTGTCTCAAAGCAGAAGAAGTTATATAAGTATATTGCTATTTCGATCGAATACCTGGCAGGAGTTATCCTGCGCAGTCTGTAGCGTATCCGGGTTTATATTTTCTGCTAATGAATAAAACGCCTCCATCCACAGGCCACAGGGAAGAGAGCATGACTAAAGCGCTTGCCGTTTTGATTGTCGAGGATTCGGAAATCGATGCAGAATTGATCGTCCGCTTGTTGAAAAAAGCGGACTACGAACTCACTTTCGAACGGGTTGAAACCGATGTACAAATGCGCGCCGCTTTGGAGAAGCAGGCCTGGGATGTTGTCATCTCGGATTACAACCTGCCGAAATTCAATGGCAACGATGCTCTTGTGCTTCTGCAAGAGATGGAGCTCGATATTCCATTCATTGTCGTTTCGGGAATGATGGGCGAAGAAGCCGCCGTGGCCATCATGAAAGCCGGCGCACATGACTACCTGATCAAGGACGATCTCACGCGCCTGCCTCCCGCCATCGAACGCGAGCTCACCCAGGCCAAAGTGCGTAGGGAACGCAGGCAGGCGGAAGAGGCGGTCCGGCTTAACGAGAAGCGCTTCCGCGCGCTCATCGAAAACAGCGCCGAGGCAATCACGCTGCTCGACGCCGCAGGAGCAGTCGTCTACGACAGCCCTGCAGCTCCCGGAATGTTGGGCTATGATCCCAAGGAGTGGATCGGGAAAAATGTATTCGAGTTGCTGCATAGCGATGATTTGCGCAAAATCCAGGACGTGTTCCAGAGCCTTGTGAAAACCCCTCACGCTCGTATCAACAGCACATTCCGCTTGCGCCATAAAAGCGGTTCGTGGCTCTGGATAGAAGCGGTCGCGACCAATTTGCTTGCGGAACCGAGCGTGGAAGCAATCGTGGTGAATTACCGTGACATCACCGAGCGCAAGCAAACTGAAGAACGGGTGCAACGCCATATTCAACATCTCGCCTCTTTGCATGAAATCGACCTGGCCATAGCTTCCTCTTTTGACCTGCGCACTTCACTTAATATTTTGCTCGAGAAGGTTACCCTGCAACTGGAAGTGGATGCCGCCAGTGTGCTGCTGCTCGACCCGTATACGAACACACTCGAATATTCGGCGCAACGCGGTTTTCGGCGGATGATTGCCACCCAGAGTGCCAGCATTCTCCTGGGCGAGAGTCTTGCGGGCCGCGCCGCGCTCGAACGCAAAACGATCCAGGCCCACGGAAGCGCATTTATGCAGGAAAGTCCCCGTTTTGAAGCGCTGTGGAGAGAAGAAGGTTTCGAAAGTTACTTTGTTGTGCCTCTGCTCGCAAAAGGACAGGTCAAGGGCGTACTAGAAATTTTCCACCGCGCTGCCATTGCAGCCACGCCTGATTGGATGGATTTCCTTTCCACCTTGGGTGGGCAGGCGGCCATTGCGATTGATAACGCCCAACTCTTTGAAAGCCTGCAACGCGCCAATCTTGAACTTTCCCTGGCTTACGATGCCACCATCGAAGGCTGGTCGTATGCGCTCGACCTGCGTGACAAAGAGACCGAGGGCCACACCCTGCGCGTTGCCGGGATGACCCTGCGTCTGGCCGAGGCGATGGGCATGAGCAAATCTGAAATCGTGCAGATCAGGCGCGGTGGACTCCTGCACGACATCGGCAAAATGGGCGTCCCGGACCATATCCTGCTGAAACCGGGTCCTCTGACCCAGGATGAATGGGAGCTGATGAGACAGCATCCCGTCTTTGCCTATAACATGCTCTCGCGGATTGCCTATTTGCACCCGGCGATCGATATCCCTTACTGCCACCATGAGAAGTGGGACGGCAGCGGTTACCCGCGCCGGCTACGGGGCGAGGAGATTCCCCTGGCGGCGCGGCTGTTTGCCGTGGTGGACGTGTGGGATGCGCTGCGCTCGGACCGCCCCTACCGGCCAGGCTGGACCGAAGATAAAGTACTTGAGCACATCCAAGAGGAATCGGGCAAACATTTTGATCCGCAGGTAGTGGCAGGTTTCCTTGCTATGCTCCAAAAAGATGCTTCAACCGGAAGAGACGATTGACTCGGCGAGTTGCTCCTGAAGCCTGCGCGAGGAATGCTATAATCCCGATATCCGACATCCCTGCAATTGCTCAGTGGAGTGACAGATGACATCCAGGCCTTCATCTACTACTACAACAACGGTGTTGGTAACCGGTGCGGGTGGGTTTATCGCCCTGCACTGCATCCTGCAACTACTGGAACAGGGCTACCGTGTGCGCGGCACGCTCAGGAGCCTCTCTCGCGAAGCCGCACTGCGCGGAACGTTAAGCGAAACCATCGATGCCGGCGAACGCCTGGAGTTCGTTGCAGCCGACCTGCTTAAAGACGAAGGCTGGCAGGCTGCGGTGCAGGGCTGTGAGTACGTTCTGCACGTGGCTTCGCCCTTCCCCGCGCAGGAACCAGAGCGTGAAGACGATTTGATCGCGCCTGCACGGGAGGGCAGCCTGCGGGTCCTGCGCGCTGCGGCGGCAGGCGGCGTCAAACGGGTGGTGCTAACCTCCTCGCTGGCTGCTGTCCTTGAAGGACGCTGGAAGGGGCACCGTACGTTTGATGAAAACAACTGGTCCGACGTTAATGGAAAAATCGGGGCTTATGCCAAAAGCAAGACGCTGGCCGAACGCGCCGCCTGGGACTTCGTCAAAAACCTGGAGGGCAACCACCCGTTGGAGTTATCGGTCATCAACCCGAGCTATGTGCTCGGGCCGCCCCTTGGCGATGATGTACGCACATCGGGTGAACTGATCTCCAGGCTGATGCGCCATGAAATCCCCGGCGTCCCGCATATTCGCTGGCTCATTGTCGATGTGCGTGATGTTGCCGCGGCCCATATTGCCGCCATGACTGTGCCAGAAGCGGCCGGGCAGCGCTTTTGCTGTACGGCGGAAAGCTGCTGGACGCGTGATATCGCGCTCATCCTCGACAGGCATTTCGCTGCGCGCGGTTATCGCATCCCAACCAACGAGATCCCCGATTTTGTCGTCCGCCTGGTGGGGATGTTCGATAAAACAGTCCGGCTGACGGTGGATTCGCTCGGAAAAGATTACACTATTTCCACGGCGCGCATCAACAGGGTGCTCAACTGGCAGCCGCATACTTTGGAAGATACCGTCGTTTCCATGGCCGAGAGTATGATCCGGCATGGGGTTGTGTGAACTAGGAAAAGCGGTAGCCCCATATTTCGCTCATTATATCCAGGTGGGTTCTTCGTAGATTCCAAAAACTTCTTTCATCACTGCGGTGATTTCGCCCAGGGTGGCATAAGCGCGGACAGCGTCCATAATATAAGGCATGGTATTTTCCGTACCCTGGCAGGCAATGCGCAGGCGGTCGAGCGCCTGTCCCATACGCCCGGCATCGCGCTGTTTGCGCACCTCGGCCAGCCGCATAAGCTGGCGCTGATAACCCTCGGGGTCCATTTCGAGGATGGGGACGCTGATGGGTTTATCCTCCACGAAAGCATTTACACCGACGATCCTGCGCTCGCCCGAGTCGATCTCGCGCTGGTAGCGGTAGGCCGCGTCTGAAATTTCACTCTGGAAGAAGCCTTTTTCGATGGCCGGAAGTACGCCACCCAGTTCTGCGATGCGCTGGAAATACTCGTACGCCTGGGCCTCGATATGATCGGTTTGCGCTTCGACGAAGAACGAACCGCCCAACGGGTCGATGGTGTTCGTCACGCCTGATTCCTCGGCGATGATCTGCTGGGTGCGCAGGGCAATCGTTACGGCGTGCTCCGAAGGCAGAGCCAGGGCTTCATCCATACTGTTGGTATGCAGGGACTGGGTCCCGCCCAGTACGGCAGCCAGCGCCTGAAGCGCCACGCGCACGACGTTGTTCTCCGCCTGCTGGGCGGTCAGCGAGACGCCTGCCGTCTGCGTGTGGAAGCGCAGCAGCCAGGAGCGCGGGTTCCTGGCCCCGAAGGTCTCCTTCATCTCGCGCGCCCAGATGCGCCGGGCTGCACGGTATTTGGCGATTTCCTCGAAGAAGTCGTTGTGCGCGTTGAAGAAAAACGACAGGCGTGGGGCAAATTCATCCACGTCGAGGCCGCGCTGAATGCCCCAGCGCACGTATTCCATGCCGTCTGCCAGCGTGAAAGCCAGTTCCTGCGCCGCCGTCGAACCGGCCTCGCGGATGTGATATCCGCTGATCGAAATGGTGTTCCACTGCGGGAGCATACTCGTGCCGAATTCGACGGTATCCATCACCAGGCGCATAGAAGCTTCGGGCGGGAAGATGTATTCCTTCTGGGCGATGAACTCTTTCAGGATGTCGTTCTGGGTCGTACCGCGCAACTGGCTCGGGCGCACGCCCTGCTTCTCGGCGGCGGCAATATACATGGCCCAGATCACGGATGCGGGTGAGTTGATCGTCATGCTGGTGGAAACTTTATCGAGCGGGATTTGATCCAGCAGGATTTCCATATCCTTCAGTGACGAAACGGCCACACCGCATTTTCCGAACTCACCCTCGGCTTCGGGGGCGTTGGTATCGTAGCCCATCAGGGTTGCCAGGTCAAAAGCGATGCTCAGCCCGGTCTGTCCCTGGGAGAGCAGGTATCGAAAACGGGCATTGGTCTCCTCGGCGGTGCCAAACCCGGCGAACATACGCATCGTCCAGAGCTTGCTGCGATACAGCGTCGCATGGACTCCACGCGTGAACGGATATTCGCCGGGATGTCCCAGGTCGTTTTCGTAATCCAGTTTTGCAGTGTCGAGGGGAGTATAAAGCCGGTTAACCGGTTCAGATGATGTGGTGAGAAATTGGGCCTGGCGCTCGGGCAGCGATTCTGTCGCTTTTTGCAGGGTGATCTTCATCCACTTGTTGAGTGATGCCTGCAATTTCGCAAGTTTCTTGCGATCAAACATGCTGACTCCTCTCTTGTGCCCGGCGAACCTAAAGATGCAAGCCGGATATATCTGCCGTGTCCCGCGCAATTTGCGGGATTCAAGGGTACCTTGCGCTACATCCTTAGGAAATCCGGGTACTCGCCCACAGGGGGCCTTCGGCTCTGCCCGGCGAACCTAAAGATGCAAGCTGGATATACCTATTTCAAGGTACTTTATGCTACATCCTTAGGAAATCCGGGTATTAGTTTTTTGCCACAATCGCTCCGTTGCTTGTCCGTTTGGCATGGTAAAGCCGCTGGTCAGCGATGGAAAGGAGCTTTTTGTGCTCGGAAGCATCATTCGGACAAATGGCGACCCCAATGCTGGCAGAGATGAAGCGTTCCATTTCGTTCGGCAAATGCAAGCCGGTGGAGGCAAGTGTTGATTTCAGTTTATCGGCCACATAGCTGGCCTTATCCAAGCCTGAATCCGGCAAAATAATGGCAAATTCATCTCCGCCATAGCGGCTGACGAAATCGGTGGAACGGACGGCCCGGCGCAACAAGGCGGTGACCTGTTGGAGCACGCTATCACCGATCGGATGCCCAAATGTATCGTTGATCTCCTTGAACTGGTCCAAATCGATCATCAGCAGGGCATAGGGGTGGCCGTAACGGCCCGAACGCTGGTTTTCCTCGTCCAGGCGCTGATCCAGAGCACGGCGGTTGGGCAGGCCGGTGAGCGAATCGGTCAGCGATTCTTCGGAGGCCTGTTCGTACAGGCGGGCGCTGTGGAGCAACGCTCCCGCGCGCTGCGCAAACAATTCAGCGACCGAAATCTCCTCGGAGGAAATGACACGAGGTTCATCCCAGTAGAGGGAGAGCGCTCCAAGCGAACCCTGCGCCGAGGGCAGCGCAAACACAGCGTAGGCCCGAAATTTCTCGTGAGCAATCAGATCCTGGATCGGGCTGGTGCGCGAGTCCTGGTGCACATCCGGAATAAGGACGAAAGCTTTATCTTTGAGCACCTGCGCGCCCGGAATTTGATTGAAGCGTTTGGTGATCTGTTCCAGGTAATCGTCTGACAGGCCGATCGAAAACTCGCAGCGCATTTCCCTGGTGTTCGGGTCATAAAGATGTAAAGCAGCGCGTTGCGCGTGAAGCAGATTGCTGGCTACCTCCACTACTGCCGGCAGCAGCGTAGTCTGGTGCAGATCTGAGGTAAGGTTGGTGAGCTGGCTGGCAAGCTGCTCGAGCAGGTCTGCACGGTGCAGGGTTTCTTCATACAGGCGGGTGCGCGAAATCAGCAGGGCAGTCACATCGGCAGCACGCTGGGCGCGTTCGATTTCTTCGGGGCTGTAGTAGTGTGTGCTGTTATACCCCACCATGAGTGCGCCCAGAAAATGTCTGTCGGGTAGACCATAGAGCGGGATACCCAATAAAGAACGGGTGGGGAACTGCTGGGCAATTTTAGGTGCAACATAGGGAGAGTAGCGCACATTCTCAGCCACAAGCGGGCGTCCGACCCGCCGCACCGACTGCGTAATGCTGACCTGGTTACCGGTGCTAGGGGGCAGAGAAACGTAGCTTTCATTCAATTCTCCTGAGGCCGCCAAGGAAAAGACCTGGGCCGGCTCATCGTCCCAGCGGGTGATATAGATGTTATCTGCACCCAGCAGTTCGCAGGTCTCATTGGCGAGTATCAGATAGAGATTATCTGTTTCATGGTATTCCAGTCCCACCTTGGTCAGCGCATGCAGGCGGGCGAGGTAATTACTCTGCAAGTCCGCATCTTGCCAGCCCGCCTGCACCTTTTGGGCGTGGATGAAAATGACCAGCCCGTTGACGAGCATGGCAACGACGTATATAAGTTCCGTATTTCTAAGGAAAGTATCATTTACAAAGATATCCTGCATGACCCAGGGAACAATCGGTACCAACAGACCTGTCATATAGGCCTGTATCAACCCACAATAGAGACTCAGGGCAATCATGTTTAGCACAATCAGTAAAGTTGCTGGAAAGAAAATGGAGATTAAACCGATATAAATGATATATACCAACGGCACAGGGCTGATCCCGCCGCCGCTGAAATGTATCCCTATCGTAATCAATACCAGGTCAAAAAAAACCTGCCCAAAAGCGATGCGCTTCAGAAGCTTAAAATTTTCTTCCCGATAAACGCTGGATTTTTGGATTCGGCTGTAGGCCATTGTAAACCCCAGGTTGGCCCCCATAAATATTAATAACAACAAGCCTGCGATCTGCAAATATGGGCTCCCCCAGTAAACATAAAAAATTACGGCACCCACCCCTGCCCCAAAGTACCAGTGCAAATAATTGCTTTGGGTGATTTGTTCAAGAAAAAGAGCGAATGACTTTGGGTGCGTTTTGTCCATAAAGGTTACCTGCATTGCTGCGTACACTGTAATTATCGGCAGTTTCCTTCCATACTACAAGCGATAAACCTTACAATCAGATTTCTGGTATACTAACTTTGAAATTTCTACAGGAACTATTTATGCCTCGTTTTGAAATCGATGTAGACCCTTGTGACCATATTACTGCTGATGCGATTGGCGCCCTTGGCCAGCGCGTTTTTTATGTTCAAGCTTTCCAGGCCGCCCGGACTGTTACAATCATTGTCGAAAAGGTCCAGCTCCAATCACTTTCAGTGGGCATTGAGCAATTTTTGGCCCAGCTTTCTGCTCAAAATGCGGATCTGGGCGAAGCCTCTGCAGATTTCTCTGATGAACAAATGCGCATCAGTCCACCTGTGGAACCGATCTTCCGCGCCGGGGAAATTGGACTTGGCTATGATAAAGAACGTGATCTGGTTGTCATTGTCACGCGGGAAATCTTGATGGACGGCGATGATCCTGAAGAAGCTGCAACCATTCGCTTCTGGTGTACACGGGCTCAAGCCCGCGCCATGGCACGCTGGGGGCAGGAAGTCATTCAGCGTGGACGGCCGATCTGTCCGCAGTGTGGTCAGCCGATGGAACCTGAAGGCCACTTCTGCCCCAAGAAAAATGGCCACAAACATTAGCCCCCGAAACCCTAAAGGCCGAAACCTTTAGGGTTTACTGCTCCTTGCACACTGTAAAGTATATGGCGAATGAATCCCTGCACACGGCTTTTGAAAACGGATCCATCGAACTCAAGGGTCAGTTCACGCTTGGCTCAAATTATACCTTCTATGCAACTGTCACATACAGGCAGCAAGAAATTCAAGCTGTCTACAAACCCCAGCAGGGTGAGCAGCCCCTGTGGGATTTTCCCGAAAACAGCCTGGCGGGCCGGGAGGTTGCGGCTTACCTCGTCAGCGAAGCGCTCGGCTGGGAGCTTGTCCCTTTTACCATGCTGCGCGAAGATGCTCCGCTTGGCCCCGGCTCGCTCCAGCAGTATATCGAATATGATCCCAATTATCATTATTTCAATTTCAAACCGGAAGACAAGGCCCGCCTGCGCCCCGTCGCTTTGTTTGATTATTTGACTAACAATGCAGACCGCAAGGGCAGCCACGTTTTCATTGAGAAAGATACACAGCACCTGTATGCCATTGATCACGGCCTGTGTTTTAACGCTGAGGATAAACTCCGCACCGTGATCTGGGATTTTGCCGGAGAACCATTCTCTCCCGATCTCTTGACTGCCCTGGAGGGACTGCGGCCATGTCTCCAGCCATCTGCTGGCCTGTATACTGATCTTTTACGTTATCTCAGCCCCAACGAAATCGCTGCGCTCGACTTGCGTGCCGAGACCTTGATCAACCTGGGCGGGTTTCCTTATCCGCCAAACAACCGCCGCGCCCACCCTTACCCGCCGTTATAAACCGGGCTATGAACTACACAAACCTGCTTTCCAAAAACCTTTCGATCCATTCCGGCAGACTTGATCTATACCCAAAGCATAAAGGCGACCCGCTCAGGGTCGCCTTTTGTTTGTCATGAGGGAGAGAACACACCAGGCTGCTATTCTCGATGAACAACCTGGAACTTGTACCGCGCGGCCTTGAAATACTCCGCTGCGAACTTTGCCACATCTTCAGGCTCATACGGCGCGCAACTGAAAACATCCAGATAGATGGCACAGCTGGCATCTGCAAAATGCGCTGAGATCAGGGATGTCTCGATCAGTTGTGTCATGCTGAAGCCCGTCACACGTGGGTCGTCCCCAAAGAATACCACTTGCGTTTCGCCATAGCGACGCATCTTGATCCGCTCACATAAAACTTTCACAAACTCGCGTATGGCTTCCGCATTTTGCATGAGCGCGAGATCGCAGTCATATAAATCGATGGAGGAGGAGACTCCCCAGTATTTCGCTGACTCTCCCATTTTGCCTATCCTTTCCTGGTTCGGTTGCAATATCACTACCTCTATTCTGGACACCAATTGAAGTTGCAAGCGGCGAGTATATCAGATTTTGCGGAATATTTTCGATTAAGAAAGGTTTTTGATGGAAGTCAGGCATAGCCCTGCAGAACTGCCGAAGTTGCCATTCTCCAATCACCAATCTTCTTGCCTTATGTAGCCAGACGCCGGGCCATGGTGTAGTAATCCAGGTTTGCGGTACGCTTATGGGAGATCACTTCCTCGAGCGGCACCAGCTCAATATCGCGCCCTTGCAGGCCGGTCATCACATCGGTCTGCCCGGCAAGCAGGGCTTCGATGGCTTTGGTGCCCATGCGCGCTGCCAGCATCCGGTCGAAGGCGGTGGGTGAGCCGCCGCGCTGGATGTGGCCGAGAATGGTCACGCGTGTCTCGAAACCGACGCGTTTTTCGTTCAGCACCCGAACCAGCTCGCTCGTGCGGATGCTTGCGCCTTCGGCCACCACGATGATGGCGTATGTTTTTTCCCGCCGGTAAGCGGAATCAAGCGCCTCGACTACTTCTTCCATCGTCACCGGCACTTCGGGGATGAGCACCATCTCTGCTCCACAGACAATCCCAGCCATGACGGCCAGGTAGCCGCAGCCGCGTCCCATGGTCTCAACGACAAAAGTGCGCCCATGCGAGGAAGCTGTATCGCGCAGTTTATCCACGGCTTCCATGATCGTATTCATTGCGGTATCGACACCGATGGCCATGTTGGTGCCCCAGATATCATTGTCGATGCTCGCCGGAACGCCGACCACCGGGATGCCCTCGCAGGCCAGCGCATGCGCCCCGTTGAGGGAACCGTCCCCGCCGATGATGACCAGTGCGTTGATGCCGGCTTCCTTCATCTTGCCGATGGCTTTTTGCTGGCCGCTGCGCTCTCGAAAAGCCTCAGAGCGACGGGTCTGCAGCACGGTGCCGCCGCGTTGAAGAATACCTCCCACGTCACGCGCTCCCAACGACTGGAAATCACCGTTGATCAGCCCATCATACCCATTATTGACGCCGATCACCCGGGCATTGTTGGCTGCCGCCTCGCGGGCAACTGCACGGATGCAGGAATTCATTCCTGGCGCATCGCCGCCCGAGGTGATAATGCCAATTGTCAGCGGTTTTTCATCCATAAAGCCTCAACCATCGCGTTTGATTGTAAAACTATCGAAATCACGCGCCACAACAACTTGAGGAAAAACAGACTGGGCTTCTGCCAGCACATCTTTCTCGCGGTAACGGCGCGAAATATGTGTCAAAATCAATTGCTTAACCCCGGCCTGCACGGCAAGTTCCGCTGCCCCTTTGGCAGTCATGTGCGAAAACTGCCGGGCCATCTCAGCCTCTTCATCCAGGTAGGTGGATTCGATCACCAGTCCGTCGGCGTCCTTTGCGATTTCCACCAGGTCATCTGTGCGACCCGTATCGCCGACCACCACCAGCTTGGTACCGCGCTGAAGTGGGCCGAGTACCTCTTCGGGAGAAACGACGCGACCATCTGCCAGGGTGATCGACTGCCCCTCGACGAGAAGCCGTCGCTCCGGTCCGAAGGGTACGCCCAGTTCCGTAGCCTTCTCTGGCAAAAACGGATGGCGTGCTTTCTCTTCGAATACATAGCCGAGACAGCCTGGCCCGCGGTGTGTGACCGGAAAGGCCGTGACGCTGAAATCGTCGGCTTCGAAAAACTTTCCCGCGCCGATCTCGCGGAAGTGCAACGGCATGGGCGCCTTTGCGCCGCGCAGTACCACATCATTGATCAGCGCGCGCACGCGCTCAAGTGTGCTTTTACCGCCAAAAATCTCTAACTCATCGATGGCTTCCCAGCGCATGAACGTGGACATCAACCCTCCCAGACCGAGGATATGATCCAGGTGGCCATGCGTCAGCAGGATGCGATTGAGCTGTTTAAAGCCAATGCCTGACTGCAGGATCTGGCGCTGGGTGCCTTCGCCGCAGTCCACCAGAAAACGATATTCATCATGCTTCACAATTTGCGCCGAAAGACCACGTTTGGCCGACGGCGCAGATGCAGAAGTTCCAAGGAACAAAATTTCAAACACGAGGTATCCTTAAAAGAAGGTCTGGTTATTTTACCCTAAAACCTCACCCTGGCCTCGGTGGCTTCGCCACCAGCCCTGAAAGGTGGGGAGAGGGTCAGATATGCTATAATGAAAATATGTTCTACTGTTGTTTAAGTCGGTCATTAAACTTTGAGCCTGCATATTGTAGGGATGAGTTATTCTCCAAGTTCGCTGCATGATGCAGCACGCGGAAAATTCCGCTTGATAAACCATGCCGCTTAAATCACCTTTCAAAAAATCGCCTTCCAAACCGGCCTCCAAATCTCCTTCAAAGGGCAAGGTTGTTCCCGTTCGGGGCGCAAAAAAGCTGCCAGGCAAGCCGGTCTCCCAGTCTACAGTTGTAAAACCGGCTGCCTCGCGCCGCGCCGCAGTACCCCCCCCGCCTCCGCCACCGCTTTTCAATTTATCGGACGAACGCAAACTGGATGTGCTGGGCATTGTCCTGGCCCTGGGCGGAGTCTTGATGCTCCTGGCCCTGATATCCATCAACCACGATATGCCCGTTGGCGTTCTTCTGGACGTATTCCAGGTATTTCTTGGGTGGGGAAAATTCATCCTGCCTGTCGCGCTGATCTTGTTCGGCGTCTGGTTGGTGTTGCGCAAGATCGAGCGCATCCCAGCTGTGTCGGTCGAGCGCGTCACCGGGCTGATCCTGCTTTTCTTTTTTACACAGACCCTGCTGGAGGCCATCGAGAAGGATGGCGGTGGCTGGGTGGGCGGTTTTATTTACGGCATCCTGCTGGCCCTGCTGGGCGATGGCGGCCTGATCGTTGCCATGTTTGCCTGGTTATTGATCGCGCTGATCATGTCATTCGACCTGACCCTACCGGAATTATTTGCGACATTGAAGCCGGTTTTCGAGGCCCTGGCCCGGCTCTGGACGAAAATCAGATCCAGTATCCCCGGCTTCGTCGCGCGCCCGGTTATTCCTCCCGCCTTCAAGGGCCCAGCCGGGACGCTGCCCGTTGACGATGGTTATATCCCATTGAATCCTTCCACCGTTGCCCGGGTAGAGAACGGCGCACATGCGGCCGGGATTGGTATTCCCACTACAATGGTTGGAAAATCCGTGGCCTGGGTATTGCCCAACGCCAAAGACATTCTCGAGTTGGGCACGGCGGCCTCGGAAAACCAGGAGTACGTTACCCAGCGCGCCCGCCTGATCGAGGAGACGCTGGCCTCTTTTGGCGCGCCCGCGCAGGTGGTGGAAATCAATCGCGGGCCAACCATCACCCAGTTCGGCATGGAACCATTATTCGTCGAATCCCGCGCCGGGCGCACACGCGTGCGCGTCAGCAAGATCGTCTCACTGGCCGACGACCTGGCCCTGGCGCTCGCCGCGCCGCGTATCCGCATCCAGGCCCCGGTTCCCGGGCGCAGCTACCTGGGCATCGAAGTGCCCAACGAGGAAATGACGCTGGTCACCCTGCGCGATATCCTCGAAACTGAGAGCTTCCAACGCACCCGTAAGACGCTCTCGTTTGCCCTGGGACGCGATGTGTCCGGCCATCCTGCCGCCGCCGATCTGGCGGCCATGCCCCATTTGCTGATTGCCGGCGCCACCGGCTCGGGCAAATCGGTGTGCGTCAATGCGATCCTGACCTCCCTGCTGCTTTACAACACCCCCGATGAGTTGCGCCTGGTGCTGGTGGATCCCAAGCGCGTTGAATTGACCGGTTACAACGGCATCCCGCACCTGCTTTCACCGGTGGTGGTCGAAATGGAACGTGTGATCGGCGCATTGCAGTGGATGATGCGCGAAATGGACCGCCGTTATCATACTTTCGCCCAGGTGGGCGCGCGCAACATTCAGGATTACAACACGCGTATCAAAACGCAGGGTGGCGGCAAGCTGCTGCCCTACCTGGTGATCGTGATCGACGAGCTGGCGGACCTGATGATGATCGCCCCGGACGAGACCGAACGCACCATCACGCGCCTGGCCCAACTGGCGCGTGCCACCGGCATTCACCTGATCATTGCCACGCAGCGTCCTTCAGTGGATGTGGTCACCGGCCTGATCAAGGCCAACTTCCCGGCGCGTGTGGCCTTTGCCGTGGCCTCTAATACCGACAGCCGCGTGATCCTGGACCAACCCGGAGCCGAACGCCTGCTCGGGCGCGGTGACATGCTCTACCAATCGCCTGAAGCCCCCTCGGCAGCACGCTTGCAAGGCGTATTCGTCTCGGACGTGGAGATCCACAAACTGGTCGATTTCTGGCGCCAGCAGAACACGCAGAACCTGCCTGCCACGCCCGGTGGCCCGGTGGACAGCGCTTCATTGAATGTTCCGCTGAAACAGACGCCGCTCTTCGAAGATATGTCCCGCATAGAGCAGGGCGACCCGCTCTTCACTGAAGCTGTTGACCTGGTGCGCCGCGAGGGGCGCGCCTCGGTTTCGATGCTGCAGCGCAAGATGCGTATCGGTTATACCCGTGCTGCGCGCCTGATCGATCAGATGGAAGAGAAGAAAATCGTCGGCACTCCACAGGACGCCACCGGCGTGCGCCCGGTGCTGGATTACGGCCCGGCCGCGCCGCCAAAGGAACAGTGAAAAGAGAGCAGGAACGAGTAAAAAGGAGTAAGAAAGAAGTAAACGAGTACAAAGGAAACAGGTCAAAGTATGGGAAAGACCAACTGTCTTTTAGCCGGAGTTTTTTGTTTAGGTATTCCTCACGGAAACAACCTTCTGGTCTTGACCTCGGCCACGGCGTCTGCGCGGTAACGGTATAGCCGCGCGGGGCGGCCTTCGCCGGTGCGGCGGCGCGGCGTCCCCTCGATGATGCCGGCTTCCAGGATGCGGCGGCGGAAATTACGTTTGTCGAGTTTTTCCCCCAGAATGATTTCGTAGGTATGCTGCAGCTCGCTCAGCGTGAATTCGTCCGGTAGCAGTTCGAAGCCCGCTGCGCTGTATTCCATTTTGTAATGCAGGCGGCGCAAAGCGTAAGCGATGATCTCGCTGTGATCGTGGTCCAGGGCCGGGAGTTCGTTCAGCCGGAACCAGCGCATTTTCCCTGCAGTAGATGAGGGTGAACTGCGCTGCGCCTCCGGTGGGATCAGCACAAAATACACCACACTGACCGTACGCTGGCCGGGAACGCGTCCCGGATCGCCGTAGGTATATAACTGTTCGAGATAGGCCTCACCAGGCCCAAGCTGCCCGGCAAAAGCGCGCGCGGCAGCCGCCTCCAGCGATTCTGCGGGCTGGACGTCCTGGCCGGGCAACTGCCAGGCGTCCTTTTCGCCAGGGGCCAGCAGCACTTGCAGGGCGTCGTCGCACAGGCTGAAGATGACAACATGGACATTCAGGGAGAGGTCTGTCATGGTATGTGGATTATAAGCTCAAATTGTTGTGCGATTCCCAACATGGGAATGATACAACAAAAAACTGGCGCAATGATACGCCAGTTTTTTGTGACAACGTGAAACCCAGCGGAACTACAACTGCTCGAAACGCTCGACCGGGACGACGAAGATCGTGGCGCGTTTTTCGCCCTGCTCAGCCGGGGCAGTGTTCTTTTGAATCACTTTGATTGCATCGTCCACCTGTTTGTCATCCACACCCACCAGCAGGGTGGTGCTGCCCTTGTGAAAAAAGCCGCCGGTGGAAGCGACGCGTGTCGCGCGAAAGTCCTGGGCCGTCAATGCCTGCACGACTGCTTCGGTATCATCATCTTTTAGAATAGCAATTACCAGTTTCATCACTAAAACTCCTCGAAACGCTCAACTGGAAGGGTGAATACCGTCGCACCGCCGACCGTTACCGGGACGGGGGTGGGCATGGGTAGGGGGGAACCCTCCAGAGGGATGGCGAGATATTCCACACGCTGGCGGCAGGAGGCCTGGATTACTTTGAGGACTTTTTCATCCAATCCGTCTGGCAGGCCGATCAGCAGTGTGGCATTGCGGCGACCCAGAAAGCCGCCGGCGCTGGCCAGGTGTACCACCGGGGCAGGCACCTGTTCCAGGGCGCGCATTACCAGGTCTATATCCTGTTCTTGCACGATTGCGGTCATCAGGGCATGAATGTTTTGAGATTTTTGCATCGCTCACCTCTTGCTACCGAAAGAACTCCGGTACTTTGTAACGGGGAAATTACGGTGTTAGTCGCATGATATCACTGCATCGGTCGGGTCATTGCGGGTCATCGACTGGCCATTCGGGAAAAGGATTTCCGTCTGGCCCATGTGGCGGGTCACCGTCAAGCCTCTATATTTTACCGTAACCGGCCAGGGAAAAGGGTTCTCGCCGCTTAAACGGATGCGCATCGGCGAGATGATTTCCACGCCAACTGTTTTCAGGAACAGCCCGACCGGAGCCAATCCCTGCAGGGCATTGCGCTCGCCCAGCCCGGCGCCGGTCTCGGCATGATAATTGCGGTAAAAAGCCTGGGAACGTTTCAAGTTCTGGACAATCGCCGACATCAGGTGGGCCACCAGGCGAGCCGCCTCGCGACGGTAGCCATACAAAAGCATGCCCTCGCCGATCAGTTGATTCCAGGGTAAATGCACGCTCAGACAGATTGGGTCAGCTTCGGGTGCAAGCACGCGCGGCAGGGCTGGGATGCCATAAGGATGGTCGAAATGGTCTGCATCCATGATAGTCCGAAAGATCAATGCCTGGGCTTCATTTTCCGTCGGGACACCGGCCCATAAGGGCACAAGCAGGGTGTGGTCGGCAATGGTCAGGTCAACAGTATGGATGCTGATCTTATCGCCGCTGCCCAGCCCGTCGAAGTCGCAATGTGTGAGCGATGTATAGACTTTGCGGCTGGTGGCAACAGCTCCGCCGGAACTGAAGGCAAAATCCTGCGCGCTCAAGCTTTCCTGCTGTCCCTGGCCATCCAGCTCGCCAATAATGGAAACCTGCGGACGCTTGAGCGATTCCTCTTTGCCGCGGATGCGAATAATCAGGCGCACAGGCTGTTTGAAATCTTTTTTCAGGTCGATCGATGGCGCGGCACGGCGTTCGATCACGGTTTTCCCGGGCAGGCTTAAATGCGTATCACGGTCTGCATAACGATAGAATGCGCCGTCTGCATCCCAACAGGCCTCGATACCTTTGCGCAAGATTTCGGTTTGTGCCTGCAGGCCCACCAGGTCAGACTGACGCCCGAGCACTTCGGCCATGCGCATCAGCACTTGCGCTTCCTGATACAGTGCAGCCGCGAGCGCCGGGCTTTGGACGGTCTTGATGTTCACGCCGACGGCCCAGGCGTGCCAGCCGTCGAAGAGCGGATTTTCTTCGAAACCGGTCTGCAGGGGATGCTGCCATTCGGGCAGGCCGTTTCCGTCCTGGTCACGCACAGGTGAGAACCAGGCCCAGAAAAAGGCCTGCAGCTTCGGGTAGATCTGAGCCAGCGTTTCCTTGTCCCGCCCATTTTCGCAGACCTGCCAGCCCAGGCTGGCCAGATACGGCGCAGCCAGGAAACGTCCACGCTGACCGGCGAGACCGGGTTTGCAGTCTATGAAGCCATCGTGTTCCTGCACCGAGAGAAAATTCTGTAGCAGGCCGCGTGCCAGTTGCGGCACACCAGGAAGCACGGAGTTCAGGTAATAGGTTTCGAGAGGGGATTGGCCGTTCCAAAAATACTGGTAATCACTGCCGTCGTGCAAACGCGAGTAACCCTGATCGGGTTGGCGTGAAAGCACGAAAGATGGGTTGGGTAAATGTTCGGATGCCCCCATGAAGAGACTGAAGGCTGTCTTCTGGCTGAGGGCCAGCGCCGCATCCCAGTCTGGATCGCCGGTGACAATCTCGATTGTCTGGCTGGCATTGAGCAATTCGATACGCGCGCGCTCGGCATCCAGCGGACGGGCAGCACTGCGCCGGGCCAGGTCAAAGGATTCCTGATCGCCCCTCGTTGTAGCCAGTGCCCAGCTGAACTGGCGCTTCGTGCCAGGGGGCATATCCAGCGGAAGCGTGAGGGCTGGGTACGGGCCGGGACCGGCATGCGGGCCGCCTGTAATGAACATGACCGGGATCAGGTCATCCACCCGGCCTTCAAGCACGGTTACCGATTGGCGCTGGAGCGTGTTCATGCTCTGGCCTTCGAGCGGGATTAGTTGTGCCACCCATTCGAATTCCATCAGGTGCGGGATGACGGCATGGTTGGTAATCGTCAGCCGCCCGGCGACTACGTTCGAGGCCGGTATCCAGTATTCGGTGGTCACGTCCACGCCGACAAAGGGCGAAAAAATTACTTCGATGAAATTGGGATGAATACAGCGTACCTGCGGCGCGACGGCAAAATCTGCCGGGTCATTCACGGCTTTGCCATTCTCGATGAAACGAGGAAAGATGCGCATTAAACGCGCGCGCAAGCCGTAGGTGGTGCGCAGCCCCAGTGCGGACGGATCGCCGCCGCTCAGGTCCAGCTCCCAGATATGGTCGTTCAGGTAGTCCGGGGTGCTCAGTCGGGCATCGGTGGCAATCGTCAACTGAAGCGGATCGCCAGAAGTCAGGTTCCAGTTATGCATATCCTGATTATTGTACGTGTAGAACTGCTACAGGTCAAAGGTTTCAGGGTGTTCGGGGTATTCTCTCGAAGATCATGTTTGCATACTCATTGCCCTGGTAAGGACAGGCTGAAATACTTCAAGACCCTTGACACCTAGTTATACTAGGTATAGAATCCCGCTATGCTTGGCGAAGCACTCAAAGGACATCTGGATCTACTGTTGCTGGCCGTGTTGGCTGAAGGGCCCGCACACGGCTATGCCGTGATCGACTCCCTGCGTCAGCGCAGTGGTGGCACCTTCGACCTACCCGAAGGGACCGTTTATCCGGCTCTGCACCGGCTGGAGCGCCAAGGCTTTCTGGGCAGTCACTGGTCGGAGGACTCTGCACGCCGCAAGCGCATATATCAGTTGACGCCCAGCGGCCGGCAGGCACTGGCCAACCGTCAGGAAGAGTGGAAAAAGTTTGCCGGGGCCATCAACACAACGGTTGGGATCTAAGATGAAAACGAACCGTATCCAAAACTATGTGCGAGCGTTGAAACGCGACCTGTGGATGCGCGGACTCTCGGATGCTGAAACCCTGGCAGAGATCGAGAGCCATCTACTCGAAGCCGTGGAACAAGGCTTGCAGCAAGGCCTGGACGTGCAAGAAGCGGAACGACGGGCCGTCGAACGCTTTGGCCCGGTGCGGACGGTTGCCAATTCTTTTGAAAAGGAAAGGATGGATATAATGCAAAAAGTGCTCCTGATCATTGCCGTACTAATTGGCTTATTCCTGACTTATGTGGATGCCAGCCCTAACTGGGACGACACCGGTATCATCGCAGGCGGCCTGCTGCTCGGCGCCGGCTTGCTGACTCTGCTGGGTCACCGGCGGCCCTGGCTGATTGCGCTCGCGATTGGCCTGTGGATTCCTCTGCGTTATATTTTCCTGACAGACAATTTCGGCATGCTGTTGGTATTGCTGTTTCCTTTCGCCGGCGCATACGCTGGTTGGGTGGCGCGCTTGGCAGCCCGCAAAACATTTCATCTTGCTTAGTAGATCGAAGCTCGGGTAAATAAAAAGGGCGAACAATCGTCCGCCCAAACAATTCATCATGTTGTCACTCTAACATTAGCATGAAGAAAACAATCATGCCGGCTGGGGGACAGGCTCTGCCCGCTGCAGTGCTCCGGATAGCAATGCGGCCAATAAGGTGAGTACGCCAAAAACGAAAAACATGCTCTGCACGCCGACGTATTCAAGCAGCACCCCGCCAAAGAAACCGCCTGCAGCGAAGCCAAAGCCCATAAATGCGCTACCGAAGATGCCCTGTGCGGTGGCGCCCATGCCGGCCGGGGCATTTTCGTCTGCATATGAGACGCCCGCCACCAGCAATAACGGGAAGCTGACAACCTGCAGCACCTGGACGATGAGAGCCATCCAAGGCACACCGATCATACCGTACAGGATACAGCGGATGGCCGTCCCGGCCAGGCCAAGCGTCAGCAGTCCGCGCGGCTTGAGTCTTTTCAAAAGGCGGCTGGCAAAGAACAGGGCCGGGAATTCAGCGACCGTCGATATGGTGATAGCCCATCCCATTAACGTATTGCTCGTCCCGATTCTTTCCAGGTAAAGGAAGAGGTAGCTGCTGATGGCAGCGTTGCCAACGCCTGCCACGAAGACAATGACCAGGAACACAATCCACTTGCGGTCGCCAAGCAGTTCCCGGACTCCATGCAGGAAGGATCTTTCCGCAGGTTTCTGGCTGAAGTGTAATTGCTGGCCGGCGACCAATGCGATCAACAACAAAGCGCAATAGATCCAGAACGTCCATTGCAGGCCATAGCGTTCCACAATAATGCCGACAACCGGGGCGGCCAGCCCATACCCCAGCGTGCCGCCCAGGCGCACACGCCCGTAATGCTCTTTTTGATCTGCGAGCATGGACATGGTGGCATGATCCACCAGCGAGATGATCGGCCAGCCGAAGAGTGCCTGCAGGACAACCAGTACGAAGAACCCCCAAAAAATATGCACAAATGGGAAACAAAAGACAGCAAACACGTTCCCGAGCATTGCAATCGACAAAACCAAACGATGCCGCCGGCTGGCATCGGCGAGTCCAGCCCACACTGGCCCGGCAACCAGCCCGATCAGGGGTCCGATGGCCATCAGTATACCAATCTGGCTGCCGGGAAGCCCCTGGCTTTCATAGTACAGGGCAAGAAAATTGAATAGTGCTGCCACTGCCGCAAAGAATAGCAGGTAGAAAGAGAAAGACCAGAATTTCCCGCTGAAATTTTTTGCCATTTGGCTTACCCACGCTCCTGAAAATATATTTGTCTGACGGCTATCAGCAGTATACGTTCTTTCGTTGTTTGAAGCCAGCCATAAAAATGAAGAGGAGGCCCGTTTGAGGTCTCCTCTTCATTTTTAGATCAAAACCATTATCTACATTGGCCTACGGGCAGTCTATCTTATATTTTGCCTCAGCACTAATATTATTCGGACTGGTGACGATTAGCCGCACCCAATAGCTTTCCGCTGTCAGAAGGGGTGTATAGTCAGCCGAGACATCCTTCGTGCCAAAAGTAGTAAAGTCCGTGGTTTGTTCCGGCATGGCGCCACCTTGCTGGCTCTCAAAGTGCCATTTGACCGTGGCCGGGCCATTCACCTCGATGGTCCCCTTGAACGTGACTGGCAGAATTGGGCCTATGCATCCCGGAACGCTGATGGTATCCGGCTCAATCTTGAGCGTGACCTTGGTGACGAAAGTGGAAGGCGGTGCGACGACCCCGATCTGGGTCAAATTGCCGGAGGCCGTGGTGACGCTGGCGGCTACCCAGCATTTCTCGCCCGGTGTGCTGGGGTTCTGGATTTGCCACCAGCCGCCATCGGCAGTTTTTCCGAACACCTGGGCGCTGCCTCCAACGATGAGTGCGCCAATGACGGAATATTCCGTCCCCGGGCCAAAACGGCAGTTGACCGGCTTATCGCTGGGAGTCACCATTGGAACAGAAGACGTTGCCGTTGGGGTAATCGTGGAGGTCTCCGTGGGTAAGGGCGTGAATGTCGCCGTTGGCGTTGAGGGAGGTTGCGTCTCCGTCGGCGGGATGGGCGTTGCGGTGGGTTCGGTGCCCGGTAAATTACAAGATGCTATTATTGAGGACATGAGCAAGAGTGTAAGAAAGGAACGGACTTTCATGGTTACCTCCTTATTAATTTTGGAATCCGGCTGGATCAAAAAATCCACACCCAGACCCGGCAATCCCAAATTCCTTAACCTTAAAACGAAACACGACGGGGTTTGTTACAAACCCCGTCGTGTTTCACTCTTCTACGTAGCGCTTAAGACGAGCACTTAATTTGATATTCCGCTTCAGCAAACATGCTATTCGGACTGGTGATGACCAGGCGCACCCAGTAGCTGCCCTTTTCCCAGGATGAAGGGGAGTAGTCCGCCGATACTTCCTTGAAACCAAAGCTTGCAAAGCTGATACTGTGAGTTGGCAAAACACCGTCCTTTTCGGTCTCGAAGTGCCACTTGACCTCCAACGGGCCATTTACATAAATGATCCCTTTGAACGAGAAATTAGGATAGGGGCCCGGGCAACCTATCCCAAGGTTGACAGATTCTGGTTTGATCTTCAAAGTCACGTTCGTAACAAAAGCCAGGGGCGCCGTCACCAAGGGAACTGCGCTCAAGTCGCCGGAGGCCGTGGTGACGCTGGCAGCCACCCAGCATTTCTCACTGCCGCTGGGACTCTGGATCTGCCACCAAGCGCCATCCGCGCTTTTGCCCAGGATTGGGGCGCTGGCACCAACTGCCAGACCGCTGCCGATCGATTCGAAAGTTTTGTCGGCGCTGAAGCGACAGTTGACAGCATCCTTGATGGGAGTCACCGTTGGAGCGGAGAGCGTTGGGGTTGGGGTAACGGTGGATGTGTCGGGAGCGGGATTGGGTGTGTCGGTCGCAGGGGCCAGTGCCTGTGTTTCAACGGGAGCGGCTACCGTCTGGTTCGACACAGGTGGGTTCTCCGGCTGCGATGCAACCATTGGCAGGTTGCAAGCCAGCATTAAAGAAACAATCACAAAAATCACGATGATGGAACGGGGTTTCATCTTTTCCTCCAAAAGAATTTCTCGACTTGAGTATGGGCATGGACTGATAAATCAGGATAACCTGACGCCTTCATCTTACAATGAGCAAGTCGCAATTGCAAATAGGATAAATGTATGCAGTGAAACACGAATTGCCGACTGTTCAGGGCGCAGTTACCAGTTCGTAGACATGTGCTCCAGACAGGGAAAAAACCGGCTGATAAAAGGATGGATTATTCTGTAACTGCACTTCACGAAAACTTTGGGTGGTGCCGCCAACATAAATATACATAATGCCATGCTGACGAAGTATTTTCTGTACGTTCTTTTTATTGAAATCTGTAAGATATGACATACTGAAAGTTTTTCGATTGAGCAGTGGCGTAAGCCAGATGCCCGCATCCGAACCGGCACTGCCAACGAAAGGGCCGGATTCAAATAAAACGATATCGGATGATGCGATCAGGATGCCGGCATTATCAGGCAGGTTATTATCGATCCAGTCAAAGGCAACTGCGTCGGCCTCTCTAAAGATCTGGCAGCAATCGGAGGGATAAAAATCATATCTAGTAAAAGCGTTGGTGAAAATCAAACCGAAGAGAATAAAAGTCACAAATGTGGGCATCAATTTTGGAGGCAGGCGTCGCAAAAATTCAATTTTACCAAAAGTTTTGAACAGTCCTGCAAAGCCCAATCCACCCAGAATGGACAACGGGAAAAACAGAACCATCTCGACAAATGGCCTGTCCAACAGGGTTTGATAGGCGCGCCCGGGTAGCACATCGATCAGAGGTATGAGTAAACTACCAAGCAGCAAACCCAGCGAGAAAATACTGGAAAACACGGCCCGGGGAAATTCCACGAAGGCAAAAGGGAGCAGCAACAAGACGGCCAGCGAAATCCACAATCCGCCTTGCAGATAGGGATCAAATGCCAGGCCGAGAAAAGGTTTTGAACGGATGATCAGGACCAGTACAAGCAAGCCGCCGGTTGCCAATAAAAAAACCAAGTTTCGGACCGCTTTGGGTAATCTGTACCACCCAGATGCAGCGAGAGCGCCAACCAGGGCAATAACCACCAGAACCAATGCCCTGCTATGAATAAACGTTGAGATACAAATGCCCAATACACAGATCATGATATGGATCCATTTATTCTGTCTGGGAGACCGCAGCAGCAAATATGCCAAACCTAATGTAAATTCGAAAGCCAGGATACTGGTCAGGGCAGGATATTTTCCCCAATTTACGGCATGGGCCGGCATGGCCCAACCCCATCCGGCCAATACGACAGCGAATAAAGCCGACAGATCCGATCCGCTTTCTCGTTTGACGATAAAAAATAAGGGCAAGGGAATAAGTGCAAGAAGTATTTGCCCGAATACAAGCATGGTGTCTTTCACGTTGTAATGGAAGGCCAGGCTGAAGGCCGCCATCAAAACATGAAAGCCGAGGTGATAATAGCCTCCGGCAATCGAATCGAAGGTTGGGGTTATCGAAGCCTGATAAGTTGCAATCAATTTATTGATGAGTAATGCGTGTTCTGCTGAGTCAAAATAAGGTGGAACAGTCAGCCTGGAGATAAAAGCCAGGCGAACGCATATCGACACAATCAATATCAGTATGAGTGCCAGAACAGATAAACTTATTCCCTGTTTAGGCTCGCCCTTGTTTCTCGCTGCAAAAAACATAAAGCCGCAAACAAAAACCAATAGAGGGAAGAACAGAAATTCCGTTTTCAATTTGAACAGGAAACTCATCAAAATAAACGGACTTACCCCCAAGAACAGAGGGAAGAGAACCCCGGCGATGCTCAGTGAGAAATATTCTGAAGATGTAAGATATTTCGCTAAACATGCTTTGAGCAAAAAGAAAATGATCCCACCTGCCAGTAACAAAGCCAACAGGATACCAAAAATGATATTCCCCTCGTTGGCCAGGACCATCAGACTATCCAATAAGATTTTCATTCAAAGATAAAATCTTTTCGCAAAATTAAAGAAATTCTTTCCCAGGCCAATTCTATGGATTAAGGATAAGACGGATTGGGATAAGATGGAGTAGGGGTAGACGGAGTACTCTCTGTTGATTTTTTTGCCGGTGTTCGAGTAGAAATCACTAGAACTGGCGTTTTTGTAACTTCAAGCAGCTGTGTTGGGGTGGCTTTAGAAGAAACTTGTAAAAGACCACTTGCGATCAGATGATTATCATTTGTCGCGTAAACCTCTATCGTTACCATCGCGCCATCGAGAAGTTGAATGCCGGAGCAATAAAAAATATCGTAGGAAAATTGGACTTGATGGCATTCGGAGATTTGTAAGTTGCTGGTTTCTTTGATTTTTAGATAAAACAACTTCAAAGACGGAATGTCATTCCTGATGACGATAAGCCAGTTATTGGCATTATCCTGGCCAATTGAAACAATGCATATACTGGGGGCAGTACTATAACAGTAATTTAGCTTGATGATGAACCCTGTCGTTGCAGACAAGCCATTATTGATTTCAGGGAAAGCACCGGATCCCCGACGAGGATCATTGATATATCCTAGGAATCCGCAAATTAGCAGGGCAGCTAAAATAATACCGGCAAATGTAATTGTAGTTTTTCGTCTCTGGTTCATAGATTTTCAGTCTGAGATGGTGGGGCCGCCATATGGCCAGCCCCACCATCTTATTCATTACTTCAAAACATCAGGCTCACTTCGTTACAGTTTTGAATTTGCTCCTGTATTCATCCTTGGATCGATGAACTTAATCTCTACGGGCAAACTGCTGTGTATTTTGCCTCGGCGATCATGCTGTTCGGGCTGGTAACGACCAGCCGTACCCAGTACTCACCCTCAGCCCCGACGTGATAGTTGTCTTCCAGTGTTTGGGAGCCGAAACTGGTGAAGTTGATGGTCTCGGTGGGTGAGCTGACCCCCTGGCTGAGCTCCCAGTGCCACTTGACTTTGACCGGGCCATTGACTGTAATTGTACCTTGGTAGCTGATTGTTGCCGGGAACACGCATCCCGGAACTTCAATCTCGGTCGGATCGGCCTTTATCGTCACACTGGTCACAAAAGTTGCCGGGGCGGCGACGACCCCAACCTTGGCCAGATCACCAGATGCAGTCGTGACACTGCCGGCCACCCAGCAATTCCCTCCTGCGGCAAGCGGATTTTGTATCAGCCACCAGCCGCCATCGGCGCTTTTGCCCAGAATGGCAACACTGCTCCCAACCTGTAATGCGCCAACAATTGAATATTCCTTGCCGGGGCCAAAGCGGCAGTTGACCGGGTCCTTAAGCGGAGTCACCATCGGAACAGAAGGAGTCGGCGTCGGGGTAATGGTGGGCGTATCGGTTGGGCTGGGAGTAAGCGTATCTGTTGGGGGAACGGCAGGCTGCGTTTCCGTGGGCGCGACTGGCGTTGTCCCTGATGGCGGCGTCTCGCTTCCGGGCACCTGGCCTTGCTGGGATGCGGCCGTTGGCAGGTTGCAGGCCAGCATCACGCTTGCAATTACAATCAGTGTAAACAAAGGATGTTTTTTCATGCTTGTATCTCCTCCATGAGATATCCCAAAATCGGGGAAATTGACAGGCTTATCTTACTCGTTCTGTTAAAGTTTGCAATCCCCACCAAAAGTTCGAGTGCCCGGCCAACATAAAAATGTAGGGTGAATATGGCTGCCCTGCCCCGGCTCTCCGCGGGGTCAGGGGTACCTTACCCTACATCCTTAGAAAGTCCGGGTACGAGATGAATTTGCGGCAGGGCCAGAACGAAACTATTTCACACTGACAGTGAACGTCTCGGTTCGGGCCGGATCAGTCGTCGTATTTGACGGCCGATAAAGACCCAGCGTGATCGTTGCCTGCCCAGTGGCAATAGCTTTGAACGTCCAGATGTCCACACCACCCCCGCCGACGATTCCCGGTGGGTTGACGTTCTGGTAGTCTTTGCTGACGAATTGGACGTTTTTATCCAGTTCCCCGACGATTTCCCAGTCATAGCCGGTGGTCGGGTTGGAGTTGATGGTAATCTGGAAGGTCTTTCCGGGATTGGTTTCGATCGTCTGGTCTGGTCTTGTGGGTACAGGCACACAGGCGGCCAGGATGAATAGAGATACGAAGAACAGGCAATACTTCATGAAAATCATCCTTTCCTAACGTCGCGCAAAGATCAAAACGGACGGTGTTTCATAGACGAGTTGATAATGTGTAGACTGGCGCAGCGCAAGCGCCAGCGCGCTCAGGCGTGGGTTGGAACCGAGCGAGATGTAAACATGATCAAAAGGTTCGCTGTATGTTGCGGCCCAGCGCTCCAGGCAGGTCTCATCCTGATACAGGCAGGCCTGCAGATCGGGGAAGGCCTCCATCCGGGCTGTGTAATGTTGTGACCCGGCCAGCCACTCGCGTCCCTGCACGGTGGAGATGTTGGTACGCCCGCTCAACGCCGGGAACCATTCCAGCAGTGGCGAGAGCATGGCATTTTCCTGCCATGTCAGGCTTAGAAAACGGCTTTCGGGCGAGGTCTGGGCGGCAACCCAGGCCAGCGCAGAACGATCTTCCCTAGAAAGAACATAGCTCCGCAGCGTCTGCGTATTGAGGATTGCTCCAACTAGCAGCACCAGCAGGATATACCCCAGTACCCAGCGGCCTTTTCCTGCTGAAAGGAAGGCGTTGATACTCACCGGAAGCGCATCCTGCTCGACCAGCCGCGCCAGGGCTGGGAAGACCACCTCGACCAGACCCAGTGCCGCCAGTAGAGATACCTGTAGAGGGACAACGTGCGGCGCGGAGCGTGGGTCGGTCAGAAAAGCCAGTACCAGCCAGACAGGCAGAAAGGGTTTCTTTTGCAGCAAACAGGCAATGAAGCCAAATACAGCCAGGACGGCCGCCAATGGGATGGGCTCGTCCGTAAAATTGAGCGTCAATAGTGGCAGCCAGAACAACCCGCGCTGGCTGCCGGCCTGCAGCGCGGCCTGGAACGGTGCCCAGCCAGCGCGCGAAAGGACTACCAGCCACCAGGGCGCGCTCAGGAGCAGGACGCCCGCGGCCACGAACAACCCGCGGCGCAAGCCCGTCCATGTGCGGCCAAAGAACGCCCATAGCACCACTGCCGTCACCGCGGCGTGGAGCGTACGCTCAGGGTGTGTCAGCACAATCAGCGCTCCGCTGATAGCCGTCACCAGACCAAATTTCCACCCGCCAGTGCTGAAAAGACGATAGGCTCCCCAGCTCATCAAAATCAGAAACAGGGTGGCGGGCGCGCGCGTTACCCCGCCTCCCATGATGATCCATTCATAGGAGCGCGGGAGCATGGCAAAAATGACCGTCGCCAGCGATGCAGTTAGCGGATCGTTCAGCAGGGCCCGCGCCAGCAAATAAAAGGCCGGTAACGTCAACAGGCTGAACAGCACCGGCAGCCAGCGGATGATTTCGCTGAGCGGCAGGCCGCTTATGGATTGGACCAACCCGGTAAGATAAAACGGGAGTGGTGGATAAGCAAAAGGGATGCCCAAACGGTTGTAGCTGCTCGTGGCGGGCAAGGCATATCCGCTACGCTGCAGGTCGGCCGTCATCGTATAAAAGAGGCCGCCATCATTAAGCGGAAAGCCGGCTTGCAAAACGGGCAGAATGCGTACGTATGCGCCAAAGATCAATGCCCACATTAGTAGCAGGCCAGCCAGGGCATGTTGGTTTGAAATCTTCATTTTATTTCCCGGGACCTTTTACGTCTTCCACTTACCATTTCTCACTTCAACATCGGCATCTTAATGCCGTGGCGTTTGGCCGCATCGATGGCGCGCTCATAGCCTGCATCGGCATGACGTACCACGCCCATGCCGGGGTCGGTAGTCAACACGCGTTCCAGGCGTCTGGCTGCTTCGGGCGTGCCGTCTGCAACGATAACCTGCCCGGCGTGCTGGCTGTAACCGATGCCCACCCCGCCACCATGATGAAAGGAAACCCATGTGGCCCCGCTCACGGCGTTAATCAACGCGTTGAGAATTGGCCAATCCGAAACGGCATCTGTGCCGTCGCGCATCGCTTCCGTCTCGCGGTTGGGGCTGGCCACCGAACCGGCGTCCAGGTGGTCACGGCCAATGACAATCGGTGCTTTGACGATGCCCTTTGCCACCAGTTCGTTGAATTTCAATCCTGCCCTGGCGCGCTCGCCATACCCTAGCCAGCAGATACGTGCCGGCAGCCCCTGGAATGGGATCTTTTCACGGGCCATTTTCAGCCAGCGCTGCAAGTGTGCGTCCTCGGGGAACAGTTGCATCACAGCTTCATCGGTACGATAAATATCTTGCGGGTCACCCGAAAGTGCCACCCAGCGGAAAGGCCCCTTGCCCTCACAGAACAACGGACGAATGTAAGCAGGCACGAACCCGGGGAAATCAAATGCGTCCGTGACGCCGGCATCCAATGCGCGCTGGCGCAGGTTGTTGCCGTAATCGAACACCTCTGCGCCTGCACGTTGAAATGCCAGCATGGCGCGCACGTGCTTCGCCATCGAGTCCAGGCTGATTGCTTCGTATTGTTTCGGATCAGATTTTCGTAATTTCTCCGCTGCTGCCGATGCCAGGCCGCTCGGGACGTAACTCAATACGTCGTGAGCCGGGGTCTGGTCTGTGACTACATCCGGGATGACGCCGCGCATTGCCATTTCAGTATAAATATCAGCGGCGTTGCCGATCAATCCGATGGAGAGCGGCTGACCCTTATCCGTATACTCCTCGACGAGCATCATGGCCTCTTCGAGCGTATCCACTACTTTATCAACATAGCCTATATCGAGACGCCGTTTGGCCCGCGCAGAATCCACTTCGACGATCAATCCCACGCCTTCGTTCATAGTAATCGAAAGCGGTTGCGCGCCGCCCATTCCGCCCAGCCCGGCGGTCAACACAAACCTGCCCTTGAGCGACTCCCAGCCTTTGAGTTTTGCCAGCGCCCCGAAGGTTTCATAGGTGCCCTGCAGGATGCCCTGCGTGCCGATATAGATCCATGACCCGGCGGTCATTTGGCCATACATGATCAATCCTTTGGCAGCCAACTCGTCGAAGTGTTGCTGCGTGGCCCAGTGCGGCACCAGGTTGGAGTTGGCGATCAGCACACGCGGTGCGTCTGCATGAGTCTTGAAAACGGCCACCGGCTTGCCCGATTGAACCAGCAGGGTTTCGTCGTTTTCGAGATTCTTGAGTGACTCGAGAATGGCATCGAAAGCCTCCCAGGAACGGGCTGCCTGCCCACGTCCACCGTAGACAATCAGCTCTTCGGGCTTCTCGGCCACGTCGGGGTCGAGATTGTTCTGGATCATGCGGTAGGCGGCTTCGCTCAACCAGGATTTACAGGTAAGCTGCGTGCCGTGTGGGGCGCGGACGAGGCGAGGTCCGGGCATAGAGTCTCCTATTCAGAAAAGGTGCTAATAGTTGTCAGAATTGGATATAGTTCATCAACCACATTGATATTGGAGTCGAAAGTTAGATATAACAACTCCAGATATGCTTTCTGTGTATTAATAAGAACAGATGCGCCGTAAACCGGGGAACCATTGGATGGCGTTGTTTTTGTCGTTAGAATTACATACGGAATACTGTAATTTGATTTACCGATAAGAGTATCCACAACTTTTACCTTTGGGTCTTTTGATAATCTACTCATATATTCTGCTATCAATTCGTCCAGGGAGGCATGCAAGTAAATTGGATCCTGAAACATGCCGACGTATATAATCGCCATAGTTTCTTTCGTGAGGTGCCCCGGTGATGTATCAATTGCATATATGCGAACAGATTTATCCTGTTGATAAAGCGTTTCATACAACGATGCAATCGCTTTATTGGTTTCGCTATACTTTTTTATTACAGGCTCAAAATTCTCGTGAAATGCCCCCACCTCCCACTTTTGGGGAAATCCCATTCCATACAATCCTTTATGGTCAAGAACAAGAATTATATTATTGTTGAGTTGCCTTACTTCTATACCTGTCGGATAAATTGTTTGTGAACCATTTGCACTCGGCGATGCAAGGGTTGGCATAGGTGTTGCCGTCGCTTTACAGGCCATTGCAGCATAAACCAATAATAAAATGAGAACACGTACTTTGTGAGATTTGCGAACTGAAACTGCGCAAGGTTTAGGCATAGCCATCTCCATAAATTTAAGTCAAAAATCCCTCCCAGTCATTATATGCTGTGACAGGATGGTGTGCCAGATGATTCCGCCAGAGGGGGGATTTATCGCGTAATTTACACTGGCCTGTTCAGAAAATTGTAAGGGATCAATTTACCCGCTGCCTGTATATCTCGAATCCGTCGCCTTTATCCTTGATCCAGACATCCGGCGCTTCGCCCCCGATGCGGATACAGATATACAGGTCGCCCACCGCGCCCCCGGCGTTGAAAACAATCGCCAGAAAGATCATTCCAATCCAGGTGGCTGGAACCACAGGGATGACGGCCAGCCCCACCATGCTCATGACCACCAGCGGCGAAAGCCCGACAATCAGATATTTACCTTTGGGGAAATACCAGTCCGGGGCGGCGGCATAAGCATAGCCTGGGCCGATCCCAAACGCAGGTCTTTCTCGCGTAAAAAGCCAGAAAAACAACCCGTGCACCAGTTCGTGAAATATCAGCGTAACCAGGATGACCAGCAGTACCGCAATGAGCAATAAAAATGAGATTGTAAATTGCGTTGCTGGAATGAAATCAGGCCGCAGGAAAGTGACAATTTCCCACAAAACCCAGCCTGCGATGATGAACCAGAGCATGCCGGCAAATTGCAGAATCCAGTTCAGGCGGGTATCTTTTTTCATATCCACTGCCCAGGCAAGGGAATAAGTTTCGGGGAGGGCTTTGGTAGGGTTCATTGTTATCCAGTAGGGGCAAATACATAGGTTCGCCCCTACAAAATGGATTCTGCTTTCGCAATGTCCGTCTTAATTTGCGCCACGAGTGCCTCGATGCCGGGGAATTTCTGTTCGCCGCGCAGGCGTTCAACGAATTCCAGCCTGAGGATCCGCTCATAGATATCGATGTCATAATCCAGCAGGTGGGCTTCCACGCGCGAAATTACTTCGCCGCTTGTGAACGTAGGCCGCACGCCGATATTTACCACCGCCTTATGTTTTTCAGCGCCGATCAATGCCCAACAGGCGTAGACACCGTTGGCCGGGATGATTTTCTCGAGGGGCACATCCACATTCGCGGTGGGGATGCCGATCGTCCGGCCGCGCCCATCTCCGCGGATGACGGGACCGCTCAGGGCATAATTACGGCCCAGTTTAACGGCGGCCCCAGCCACATCCCCGTCGGCGAGTTGTTGGCGGATAAGGGTCGAGGAGATGATTTGCCCGCCGAGCTGGACGGCAGCCACGGGGAGCACGCCGTAACTCATCTCGCGGCCGATTTCGGTCAAGCGGGCCAGATTCCCGGTGCGGTTACGGCCCAGGGCAAAGTCATATCCCACCAATAACTTTTGCAGGCCGAGATGCTGTTTCACCTGCGCCATGAATTCTTCGGAACTAAGGGCGGCGGTTTGTTTGTCGAACGGATGGGTGATGACCACGTCGACGTTCAGGCCAGCCAGGATTTCGGCGCGTTCGTCCGGCGTGGTCAGCCATTTGAGCTCAACGCCGCCAATCACCAGGGCTGGATGTGGGGAAAAGGTAAGCACAACGGCAGGCGCGCCGTTCGCACGAGCGCCTGCCGTCAGTTGGCGGATGATCTCTTGATGGCCGCGGTGCACACCATCAAAAACCCCGATGGTAAGCCAGCTACCGGTAAGAGATACGGCTTCCAGAGAGCGGTAATGTTGCATGAGATTTATTGTAGGGGCACAGCAACGCTGTGCCCCTACGGGTTACGAGAAAAATACCTTTTTCGGCTGCCACTCGTGACTGGCTTCGTCCAATTCGAGCAGCGCCACCAGTTCGCCTGCCATGCTGACACCGCGTACCATGCCAGTTGCATCTGCCGCGGCCGGGACGCGGTGGCCGTGCTTGACGGCTTCCACTTGGTCCGGGTCGAGTTCAATAGCTGGCCAGTCACCCAGCGCTTCGGCGGCCGGGATCAGATACTGGTACCAATTGCCGGCGCGGAAGGCTTCCTGCAGTTTTCGCAGGGGAGTGGCGTCGCGCAGGCTGAAGCGCCCGCTCTTGGTGCGGCGCAGGCCCACCAGGTAGCCGCCGCAGCCGAGGGCATTACCCATATCATTCGCGAGCGAGCGGACGTAGGTGCCGGAGGAGCAGTGCACATCCACGACCACTTCAGGCGGCGCCCATTCCAATACTTCGAGGTGATGGACGGTGATCTTACGCGGGGCGAGATCGACTTCTTCGCCTTCACGGGCCATGTCATAAGCGCGACGGCCCTGGACTTTCACAGCCGAATAGGGTGGTGGCGTCTGCTCGATCTCACCAATAAATTGTTTGAGGGTTTCTTCGAACTGCTGCTCGGTGACGTTGACCGGGGCGCTGGTCTGCTGCGTGAAACGGCCATCTGCGTCGTAGGTGTCCGTCGAGGCGCCAAGGCGGATGACGGCCTGGTAGCGCTTGTCGGAAGCCGAGACGTACTCGCTCAGGCGTACAGCGGGCCCTACGAGAATGACCAGCACGCCGGAGGCGCGCGGATCGAGCGTGCCAGTATGCCCGGCGCGGCGGATGCCTGTCCCGATGCGAATGGCCTGCACCACGTCGTGGGAGGTCATGCCAACAGGTTTGTCTATGACGAGAACACCGGAAATTGCGTTTTTAAGATCCTGGTTATCCATCAGATTCCTCCTGTGAGTCTGTCCCCTGTTATTGTTTCAACATTTCACGCGTGGTCTTGAGCACGCGCGGCTGGATTTCTTCCAGCGTACCGGTAATATCGGCCCCCGCGGCGGCGGCATGCCCGCCACCGCTAAAGAGTTTGGCAACTTTCGATACGTCAATGCCGGGCTGTAAAGCACGCCAGGAAATTTTGACGTGCTGATCGGCTTGTTCGACAAAGACCATGCCGACAGCAAAGTCTTCAATGGCCGAAATGACATTAATCAGGTCGGCATCGTCGTTGCCGCCATAGCCGGCGGTTTTACGATCGGACATGGTCAGTGTACCGTACACAATTCCATCTTCTGTTTTCAGGCTGGAAAGACCGGCCCCCCAGTAACGCGCCGCCGGGAAAGAGCGGCTGACCAGCGCCCTGTTGTACAGGTCGGGAAAGTCGATGCCCACTTCCATCAGCGCTGCCACCTGGCGCAGCGCGGCGGGAGTTGTATTTGAAGTACGAAATCCGAGAGTATCTGTTACGATCCCGGTGGCGAGTGCGGCAGCCACGGCAGGCGTGATGGTGAGTCCCCATTCGGGCAGCGTATTGGTCAAAATGGCGGCGGTCGCCACGGCTTCCGGCTCGATCTGGTTCAGTTCACCGAAGCGTTCATTGGTGATATGGTGATCGATATTGATATCTGGCTTGCGGAAGGTCTCGAACTGTTTGCCAGTGCGCTTGAAATCGGCGCAGTCGACCGTGACGAACAAGTCGAACTCGCCCTGAGGCTGTTTGACTACTTGCTCGTGTCCGGAAAGATGACGGAAGGAAGTTGGAACGCCGTCAGTCAAAACCATCTGGACGGTTTTCCCGGCCTGTTGAAGCGCCAGCCCGAGCGCAAGCAGGGAACCAATCGCGTCTCCGTCAGGGCGGACATGGGATACAACTAGAATATTCTTCGCACTTGAAAAACGCGTTTTGATAGCTGCGTTGAGTTTGGCATCCATGCTTGCTTGAAACTCCTCCGTTATTCTATCTTGTCAGAGCAAGGTTATGAAAGCAGACTGTACCTATTTCTTATTTTCTGTGCCCGGGGTCTCCTGGCGGATTTGCGCCAGTAGTTTTTCGATATGCTCGGCATGTTCAGGGGTAGGGTCCCAATGGAAACGCAGGCGCGGAAAAGCGCGCAACTCCACTCGGGCGGCCAGTGTACGGCGAAAAAAGCCGCTGGCACTTTCCATGCCTGCCAGGATTTCTCCTGAACGGGACTTGCCTTCCAAAGCGGAGACATATACATCCGCATAGGCCAACTCACGGTCCACACGTACATCAGACACGTAGACCTGATGCAGGCGTGGATCGCTAATCTCTCTGATCAACATGACCGAGATTTCCTGACGGATGCGGTCAGCAATTCTTTGTAGACGAACACCGGATGGCATGGTTTACTCCATGAGAGCAGAGAATAGAGAATAGAAATTAGTAAAACCGCTTTGCACTACTCTCTACTTACTATTCTCTGCTCTTTGCTCTTATCCCGTTTTTTCCGAAGTGTAACATTCAAGTACATCACCGACAGCAATGTCGTTGAAGTTTTTCAGGCCAATGCCGCATTCGAACCCGGTACGGACTTCGCGTACATCTTCTTTCTCATGTTTGAGTGAGGCAATATCGCCTTCAAAGACGATATCTGAGCCACGAGTCAGGCGTACTTTGGCATTGCGGCGGATTTCGCCATCCAGCACGCGGCAGCCTGCGATCTTACCTACCTTGGAGATCGGGAAGACGGCCAGGACCTGTGCCTTGCCGATGACTGTCTCGGTGAACTCCGGCTTAAGCATGCCCTTGACGGCTTTTTCGATGTCTTCTATCAGGCGGTAGATGATATCGTAAAGGCGGATGGAAACAGCTTCACGCTCCGCCAGTCGCCGGGCAGCCACATCGGCCTGCACATTGAAGCCCACAATGATCGCCTTCGAGGCCGAAGCCAGCAGGACATCATTTTCACCGATATTGCCGGTTTCAAAATAAAGCACTTTGATGGCAATTTCGGTGCTATCCTTCGCCAGATTATGGACTTCCTTGACGATTGGTTCCAGAGAGCCTTGCACATCCGCCTTCAGGATCAGGCGCAGTTCTTTGAGTTCGCCAGCCTTGTAACGTGCAAACAGGTCTTCGAGCGACATCTTGGACGTAACATTCTGCTTTTTCAGAGCTTCCTGGCGCTTGGTAATGACTTCGCGCGCCGTGCGCTCGTTTTCCACGACTTCAAATACCTCACCGGCCGCCGGGACTTCGTTCAATCCCAGGACTGCCACCGGCATCGATGGCGGCGCTTTTTGGACAGGTTTTCCCTTGTAATCAAACACGGCGCGCAGGCGGCCATACGATGTCCCTGCAATGATCACGCTTCCATTTTTCAAGGTTCCATTCTGTACCAGTAAAGTGGACATGACACCGCGGGCCTTGTCCAGCTCGGCTTCGATGACTGTGCCGATGACCTTACCCAGCGGGTTGGCGCGGATCTCGACGCTGTCTGCCACCAGCAAAATTGCGGCCAGCAGATCGTCGATACCCTGCTTCTGCCGTGCCGAGACAGGCACTACGGTCGTATCGCCACCCCAGTCATCCGGAACCAGTTCAAGCTCAGAGAGTTGGTTCTTGACTTTATCAATGTTGGCGTTGGCTTTGTCAATCTTATTCAATGCCACAATGATCGGCACGCGCGCCGCTTTCGCATGCGCGATTGCTTCGCGTGTTTGCGGCATGACGCCGTCATCGGCAGCCACCACCAGCACCACGATATCCGCACCCTGGGCGCCGCGCGCGCGCATGGCGGTAAATGCTGCGTGGCCGGGCGTATCCAGAAAAGTGATCAGGCGGCCTTCTTTCTCCACCTGATACGCGCCAATATGCTGGGTAATGCCGCCTGCTTCCCCGGTTGCCACGTCTGTCTGCCGGATGGCATCCAGAAGCGAGGTCTTGCCGTGGTCAACATGACCGAGGATGGTCACGACCGGCGGGCGGGCGACCAGATCGGCATCTTTTTCATCGGCGATCTTCTGCCGCCAGAGTGGCAACTCGCCAGTCTCTTTCTGCTCTTCAATCTGCTCCGTTTGCGGTACGGTTTCAAAACCGAACTCAGCGGCCACAATGGCGGCCGTATCGTAGTCAATCATCTGGTTGATCGAGGCCATAACCCCATTTGTCATCAATTTCTTGATGATGTCAATTGGGCTGACGCCCATTTGTTCTGCCAGATCGCGGACGTTAACGCCCACAGCAATTTCAATTTGTTTTTCGCTCATGAGGACACCTCCTGCAATAAAATGCGCCCTGCCCCCGCGCAGATGCCCGATGCGTGCCATGTGAGCGATCAGCCGTTCACATTGTTGTTATCCATCAGGCGTTTGAAACCTCCGCACCCGTTTGAGGGTCTTTGCCCGTCAGGGGTTCAGCGGAGTCTTCCGGCAGGCTGGACATGAATTCCTCCAGCCGCTGCCGGTCTTCGGTCGTTAACGCTGTTTTCAAAGCGTTTGCCAGCCCCCCTTTTAGCGCACGTTCCCAACAGGATTTGCGGTTGTGAATATAAGCGCCCCGTCCGGCCAGTTTCCCGGATAAATCCACAGCCACCCCATCTGAACGCCGCACGACGCGAATCAGCGTGCGTTTTGCCAACACTGTTCGACAGCCCACACAGGTGCGCTGGGGAACATGCTTGGCTTTCCTAGCACTGCCCGCTACGCGCCCCTTCGGGAGGACAGGTGTGGCAAGCTTCCCTGCCATGATTTATGGTTCTTCTTCCCAGGTCCCATCGCCGCGCTTATGCTTCTTGCGGCCCACAACCTCACCACGGTCTTCGTCGAATTGATACTCGACTGATTTCTTGCCCTTTTTGTCTTTCTTATCTTTCTTGAGCTCATCGTCGTCTTCGGCAACAGGGTTGATGATCTCAGGACGCAGCTTGAACAGTTCTTCAAAGGAGACTGGAGCGGTTTCTTCGCTGGCGATTTCTGCCGGAGTTTCGGCCACGGTCTCTGCATTGGTCTCGGCCACTGCTTCTGTTGCTGTTTCAACGGGTGCTTCCGCCGGAGCGACTTCTGACTCAGGAGTGGCTTCTTCTACCACGGGAGCCTCGAATTTGGCTTCGGCCACGGCTTTTTCGATGGCCTTCATGGCCTTTGGACCGATTCCCGGCAGACCGAGCACCTTATCCGCATCCAACCGCATAGCCAGCAGTAAATCGCCTGCCGTGCGGTATTCCGCTTCGGTCAGGATGTTGAAGACATGCTCCGGGATGCCCAGAACTTCAAGCGGCTGTTCGAAAGCCAGGTCCGGGATTCCGGAACGAGCTTCGGCCAGTTTCTCGGCGCTGGCCTGGTCTTCGGCGCGTTGGCGCTCGATGGCGCGGCGCTCCACCCGATCTACAAATTGACCGAGTACAGTGTACTCCTCGGGCGTGATTGGGCGGCCTTCCGCCTTTTTGCCCAGGATTGTTTCGATCTGCGCAACATTCCCAGCCTCGGCCTCGGCGAATACGGCCATATCGGGCTGGTTCTGTAGTTTGTTCAACACATCGCCGGCGGCTTCCACCACCGACTTTATATCGATACGCCAGCCGGTCAGCTTGGCTGCCAGGCGGGCATTCTGCCCATCGCGGCCAATTGCCAGCGAAAGCTGGTCTTCGCCGACCACAACAGTGGCGGTCTTTTCAGCTTCGGTCAGATAGACACCCGAGACGCGTGCCGGGCTGATGGCTTTCGAAATATAGATGACCGGGTCCTGGCTCCACTCGATGATGTCGATCTTCTCGTCGTGCAGTTCCTTCACAATGGCCTGGATGCGCACACCCTTCACACCCACACATGCGCCCACCGGGTCCACGCCCGGCTGAGTGGCAGAAACTGCCACTTTGGCGCGCTGGCCGGGCTCGCGCGCAATCGCGCGCACTTCCACAATCCCGTGATAAATTTCAGGGACTTCATTTTCCATTAAACGGCGTAAAAAATTGCGGTGAGCGCGCGAAAGCACGATCTGTGGCCCGCGCGAACCATCCTTTACTTCCATGATGATCGCCCGCAGGCGGTCATGCACGCGGAACTTCTCGCCTGGGATGCGCTGGTTGGCAGGCATCACGCCTTCGGCTTTCATATCCAGGCCCAAGGTGGTGCTCTGCGGGTTGCTGGCTTGCACGATGCCGCTGACGATCTCACCAATCTGACGTTCGAAGTATTCCATCTGCGCCCCACGTTCCGCTTCGCGGATGCGCTGTTGGATTACCTGCCGGGCCGTCTGGGCGGCGACACGCCCAAAATCCTTGGGCGTGGTTTCGACCACCACCATATCGCCCAGTTGGGCGGTGGGGTTGACTGCCTGCGCATCCGCCAGCATTACTTCCGTGCGCACGTCCTGGACGTCTTCGACCACTTCTTTTTCGGCATAGATCAGGACCTTGCCGGTTTCTGGATCAACTTTGGCTTCCACATGCTGCGCACTGGACGCGTTCACGGCACGGCGATAGGCCGACACCATGGCAGACTCAATCGCCCCCAGGATGATTTCCTTGGGCAACTGCTTCTCTTCCAGCACTTCATTGAAAGCCAGGCTAAATTCGTTTTTTATCACTGTACGTACTCCCCGATTGAACGGAACTCGGATGATTTGACCTATTACAAGCGAAAAAGTGGGGGGCGCCCACTTCTCGGTGTTTGCAGTATTGATCTGACACGGCTGATTCTAGCACAAAGGGCACGAATCTGCAAGCCGGTCGCAAGCGTTTATGAAAATGGATCATTTCTTGAGCAAGGCTTTGACCGATTCTACAAATTCGATCAGCGAGAAGGGTTTGGTGAAGACCGCATCGGGGGCAGGCAGGTGCTTCCAATATGTCTGTATCTCGGTCATAGCTTTCGCAAGTCGGACGTCTGCCGTCACGATAACGACCTTACAGTCCGGGCTTTCCTGGCGTATGGCCTCGTAAATATCCTGCCCGGCCATATTTGGCAGGTGCATGTCCAGCACCAGCAAATCCAGCGCAGGCGGCGACTGGACTCGCACCAGGGCGCTGACACCCTCATATTCCACTTCCGTTTTTACGCGCGGGCTCTTGATCAGTTCGATGCCCAGCAGGATGGATCGCGCCAGATCGTAGTCATCCTCGATCAGCAAAATTCGTTTCATGAGTAAGCTCCCTCGATGGGTAAGGTGACGATGAAGGTGGAACCCGCGCCGAACTGTGAAGCGGCGGCAATCTCGCCGCCCATGCGTGTGATGATTTCTTTGGCAATCGACAGCCCCAGCCCCGCGCCCTGGCGTTCGCGCTGGGCATAGTTGCTGCCGCGCCGGAACGCTTCGAAGATATCAGGCAACTGCTCGGGTGGGATGCCTGGGCCGGTATCCGTCACTTCGATGGACAGTTGATCATTTTTGGATGTGGCCACGTTGACTTTGATCTTACCCTGATTGGTGAACTTGATCGCATTCCCGATCAGGTTGACCAGCACCTGATGCAGCCGTTCCGGGTCACCGACGATTTCTTCCGGCACTTCGGGCGCCATGGCCAGTTCATACGTGAGCTGCTTCTGCTGGATCAGACTGTCGAGCAACTGGTGTACCTTGGACAGCAGCGCGCGCAGGTTGAAGGACTGCGGCTTGAGCTCCAGCACCCCGGCCTGGATCTGGGCCTGGTCGAGGATGTCGTTGACCAGGCGCTGCAGGCGTTTGCTGTTCTCGATGGCGCGCGCCAGGTGTTCGGCGAATTCTGTGGTGTTGACCTTGTTGAGTTTGGTGAGCATCAGCAGCAGTTCCAGGTAATTCATGGTGGCGGCCAGTGGGGTGCGCAGCTCGTGCGAGGCGGTCGCCAGCAAGGCGTCGCGGGCGCGCTCGGTCTCGTGGCGGCGGGTCTCGTCGCGGAAGACCGCCACCGTCCCGACTTCGGGCACTGCGGAGGCGGTCACTGAGAAGACCTTACGTTTCCACTGCACGGTTTTGCCAAGCGGTTTGGAGAGTGTCTCCCGCAAGTCTTCTTTGGGGATCATGCTGAGCAGGGCTGGGTTGGCCGAGAGGAAGTTGCCCTGCAGGTCGAGCACCAGCAAGCCTTCGCCCATGTTTTCGAGGATGGCTTTATTATTGGCCGCCTCGCGGCGTGCATCGCGTATGGCGCGGTTGGCGATGCTCATCCCCAGCCAGGAGACCAAGGCAACAAAAAAGAGCGGAAATATGGCATAGAAATCTGGAGTACTGGAACCAGGATGTGGAACAGCAATCCAAAGATATCCGGAAATAGCTGAAGCAACCAGGAATGCGGAAACTGGGTGGATAACAATTGCGGAGATTGAGATTGGTAAGACCCAATAGATCAGGGAACGTCCACTGAAAAGTTCATGAGGGGTGTCGCTTTGTAAGAGAGCTATGGAAAACAGCGTCAAGAAAATTGCCCCACTGAACCATCCAGGCACCCTAGAAGAACGGTTGGTGTTTATTAATATAACGGCACTTGCAATCCCGATTGTCGCGCTGGTCAGAATCTTCGTTACATCGGAATCTTCAAATATGTTAGTTGAATGCCGCCAAATTAAGGTTTCTGTTATGTTATAACCTTCTGAAGTCTGCCACATTAATACTGTTGCAAGGAAACCAATTATGGACGCTATCATCAATACTATAATCAAGACATTCAGCACCTGTCGCCTTCGGCGGTCGTCCGGGTCGAAGGTATTGGGGATTTGAAAAAGGTTTTTGAGCATGCGGGTTCCTCTCTACTTGTTAATCGGCGCTTGCCAGGCGCCCCCTGTGGCAAGCCTGACGACTTTTTCCGCGCCGGCTGCACTCATCCCGGAACGGACAAGCTTCTTTTGCAGGATGTGTGCGGGCAATCCTGATTCAAGCTCATAGCGCACCGAAGCCATCAGCCGGTCGATGGCTGAGAGCGGGTTATAGCGCAGGACTTCGACCGGATATGTTTCGCAGCAGGCCTGGCACTCGACAAATTCGCCCGGGCGCTGAATGGCAAACAATCGAAAAGAATACAACATAATATACCTGACAACGTGTTTTTGCACATAGAGCCTGGTCGTCCCGCATTTCGGACAAAAAAACCGGCCTGAAGCAACTTCATTTTCATCGCTGCGTAAGCCCCACGATCTCATTCTGATATTTCCCTTCATCGGATCGCAGGGCACCGAAAACGCAACCTGCCCTGCGGATGAGAATATCCGCGGGCGTGCGTCGTGGTGGATGGAAGCCTTGCTTATATTTGGCCCGGTACTGGAGGGTTGAAGTTTTTGCCCAACCCTCCAGGCGGGTTTGACTCCGGTTTTTCCCGGAGTGGTACTGGCACGTCCCCTCTGGCCCTCGAGCAGGTTCATTCTAAATCTCTCCACAGAAATTCATGCGCGGGGTTCCAGAATGAGCCAGGCGAGGGCCATCTTGTGTCGTGGTCAGGCGCTTGCGAAGGTCCTGCCGCACAACGACTTGACGCGCCGGGATAAGGTCGAAGAAAGTCGCGCCAGGCTGGCAAAAGAGTGATCGGGATTCGGTTTTTGATAGTGTGATTTGTTCATCAAAAAAAGCTCCTGTGCCTGGCTGTTATTACTGCCAGTCTAGCACAGGAGCCGGGGGGGTACCCCCCCAGGTGCGGTCAAAAAATCAAATCTCGATGCCCAGCGATGAGAGGATGTTCTGCTGTTTCGACGTACGTCGCATGTTCCTGGGCTCACGTGCGGCGCAATGTTTGGCCTCCCCACTGCCGCCAGCCCAATCGCGGCCGCCAAATTCCTTGGGCCATAACGGATGGTTTTCCTTTGACCAGTCCTTCGGAAAACGATAACCGTTTTGATTTTGCGCTGCCAGATACCAGCGTTCGAGCGCCTCGAAACGCGCTCCCCAGAGCGCCCAGGCCAGATCGCGGCGGATGTCTTTATTGGAGGAGAACTTGATACCGCCCACGCAATCATGGCATAGCGGAACGGCATTTTCCGGGCGTTCCAAGCGCCAGGAGATTTCAACAGGCATCTCCACAGGGATGGGCAAAGCGAAACGCCAGGACCCCCCCCGCCCGCAGCGGATGCACTTGTTTGGCAGGTCTCTTTGCCAGGGCAGGCCGGCTACCGAAGCTGCCAGCAGCTCGTCGTGATAGTCCTTTTCAAGCTGTAAAACTTCATGCGAGAGTTCGATTGCGCCCTGGGGAATTCTCCAGGTGACTGAAGAGCAGTAGTCGATTACGAACCCGGCCGAACCTAATATCTTTCCCCGTTCCCAGGCCGCAAACCGGCCCTGGAGTTTATTGGCATCCACTTCTCCCTTAATAATACAGACCGATTTCACCCGGCGCAGGTCTGCCAGTGCATCGGCAAACAAGGCAAAAATCAGGGCTGAAGCGGATACTTCCTGCTCGACTTCTCCGATCACTTTGCCGGTTTTTCGGCCTATTTTTGCGAGAATATCCGGCAGGACATCGATATAATCGACACCCGGATCCATTTCCAGCACCAGGCGCGTTGCGGGTAAAACGACGAACCTCGAGGCTTGAACAACCTTGTCGAAAATGGTGCTATAGTTTTCCCAGTCAAGCGCAACAATTCTGAGTGCAGTGCAAAAGAAGGTCGAGTAGACCCGCCGGGCTGAAACAGGATAGACAAAGACCAGGATTTCGTCCCCCAGGGAAGAATGCCGCATTGCTCCGCGCGATTCTTCGTCCGGGGAGGTGATCAATGTAACTTTCTTTGTCATACGAACCGTACTCCAGCAATAAGGAAGTGGCCCCAAAACTCGTAGAGATTATTTAATGAACTTGCCCCGGTTTAATAGACACGTTTAATGTCCTAAACTCAGTTCGAATTGGGTAGGGCTGAGATAGCCCAAGGTGGAGTGCAAGCGCTGGCGA